>ERZ827156.801-NODE-801-length-41911-cov-15.893134_pt1 | contig 41911 bp, 37 predicted proteins | sample MGYA00519919_ERZ827156 | MGnify/ENA primary metagenome ERZ827156 (study PRJEB31778, sample SAMEA3449269) | human gut metagenome | biome: human gut; feature: human-associated habitat; material: faeces | place: United Kingdom | collected 2010/2012 ... | reverse complement strand
TTGGGAACTTAAAACAGCATCTTATGATATTACAATTAGCATTTGTTCTGACAGCTATTATTATTGGCGCACGCCTGGGAGGTATTGGCCTCGGCGTGATGGGAGGAGTTGGGTTGGCTATACTTACGTTCGTTTTTGGTTTACAACCCACCGCGCCTCCTATCGACGTTATGTTAATGATTGCCGCAGTAATTTCGGCTGCTTCCTGTATGCAAGCGGCCGGCGGACTGGACTATATGGTGAAACTGGCAGAACATTTGCTTCGTAAGAATCCTTCACACGTCACCCTGCTTAGTCCGCTGGTGACTTACCTGTTTACTTTTGTAGCCGGAACGGGACACGTCGCCTATTCTGTGTTGCCGGTCATCGCGGAGGTTGCCACCGAAACCAAAATCCGTCCGGAACGTCCGTTGGGTATTGCTGTCATTGCTTCCCAACAGGCCATTACGGCCAGTCCGATTTCCGCGGCTACCGTAGCACTTCTCGGACTCTTAGCCGGATTCGATATTACCCTGTTCGACATTCTCAAAATTACGATTCCCGCTACCATTGTCGGCGTGTTGGTCGGTGCTTTATTCTCTATGAAAGTCGGTAAAGAGCTGGTGGAAGACCCCGAATATCAGAAACGTCTGAAAGAAGGATTATTCAACAATAAAAAGATAGAGATTAAAGATGTGAAGAACAAACGTTCCGCTATGATTTCCGTCCTTATCTTTATATTGGCAACTGCGTTTATCGTACTCTTCGGTTCTTTTGAAGGAATGCGCCCCAGTTTCCTGATCGACGGGGAAATAGTTACATTAGGAATGTCTTCCATCATTGAAATCGTGATGTTATCGGCTGCTGCCATTATCCTGTTAGTGACCAAGACTGACGGAATCAAAGCAACGCAAGGTTCCGTATTTCCGGCAGGCATGCAGGCAGTGATTGCCATCTTCGGTATTGCCTGGATGGGAGATACCTTCCTTCAGGGAAATATGGGACAGCTAACTCTTTCTATTGAAGGGATCGTGCAACAAATGCCGTGGCTGTTTGGTGTCGCGCTGTTTGTGATGTCTATTCTACTATACAGCCAGGCTGCCACAGTTCGGGCACTTGTGCCTCTGGGCATTGCGTTGGGGATTTCGCCTTATATGCTGATCGCCTTGTTTCCGGCAGTGAACGGATATTTCTTTATTCCGAATTACCCTACCGTAGTGGCTGCCATTAATTTCGACCGTACCGGGACAACAAAAATCGGCAAGTATGTGTTAAATCATTCGTTCATGATGCCCGGCTTGGTATCGACGATTGTTGCCATTGCCCTAGGACTGCTCTTTATACAAATATTTTAATATACATATATTATTAACCTAAACATCATTCAGTTATGAAACAATTCAAAAGCTTTGGACTGGTAGTAGTCACACTACTATTTTCTGTAACAATGGCATTTGCCGCCAAACCGAACATTCATATCCTTGCCACCGGAGGAACGATTGCAGGCACAGGAAGTTCAGCTACCGGAACCAGCTACACAGCAGGACAAGTTGCCATCGGCGCACTACTCGATGCCGTGCCGGAAATTAAGGATATCGCCAACGTGACCGGAGAACAGATTGTCAAAATCGGTTCGCAGGACATGAACGACCAGGTTTGGCTGACGCTTGCAAAAAAAATAAATGAACTATTGAAACGCCCGGACATCGACGGCATCGTGATTACTCACGGAACCGATACGATGGAAGAAACTGCCTATTTCCTGAACCTGACCGTTAAAAGCAACAAACCGGTGGTACTGGTAGGTGCCATGCGTCCGTCTACTGCTCTAAGTGCCGACGGCCCGTTGAATCTTTATAACGCCGTAGTTACCGCCGCCGCAAAAGAATCCAAAGACAAAGGAGTACTGGTTGCCATGAACGGACTGATCCTTGGAGCACAGAGTACAGTTAAAATGAACACGGTCGACGTGCAAACTTTCCAAGCTCCCAACTCCGGCGCGCTAGGTTATGTGTTGAACGGAAAAGTATTCTATAATCAGGTGACGCTAAAAAAACATACCACCCAATCCGTTTTCGATGTTACTCATCTGAACGCACTTCCTAAAGTAGGTATCGTATACAGCTACTCTAACATTGAAGCAGATATGGTCACTCCGATGCTCAACAACGGCTATAAAGGCATTATCCATGCAGGAGTAGGAAATGGAAATATCCATCAGAATATCTTCCCGGTACTGACAGACGCCCGTCAGAAAGGAATCCTTGTGGTTCGTTCTTCCCGTGTCCCGACAGGTCCTACCACACTGGATGCAGAGGTAGACGACGCCAAATATCAGTTTGTGGCTTCACAGGAACTGAATCCGCAGAAATCACGCGTTTTGTTAATGCTTGCACTAACCAAAACAACTGACTGGAAACAAATTCAGCAATATTTTAACGAATACTAAAAGCCTGACCTACTTATGAAAAAATGGATATTTATGTTGCTCCTCGCGGGCAGCATACAGGGAGTATATGCTCAAAAAACGGAGAAGAAGGATAAATTCAACCCGAACACTCCCCTGTTTGAAGAACTGACAGACGTAAAAAAGAAGACAGATAAGTTCAATCTTTATCTGAATATGCAAGGAAGTTTTGACGCTCATTTCCAAAATGGTTTTCAGGAAGGTGACTTCAATATGCACCAGCTCCGTATCGAAGCCAAAGGAAATATCAACAACTGGCTTTCTTACCGCTATCGCCAGCGCCTCAACCGCTCGAACGATGCAAACGGCATGATTGACAATCTGCCTACTTCCATCGACTATGCCGGAATCGGTATCAAACTGAATGACCAGTTCAGTCTCTTCGCAGGAAAGCAATGTGCCGCATACGGTGGTATCGAGTTCGACCTCAACCCGATCGACATCTATCAGTACAGCGATATGATCGACTATATGAGTAACTTTATGACCGGACTGAATGTAGGTTATAACATTACTCCCGAACAACAACTTAACCTGCAAATACTGAACAGCCGCAACAGTTCGTTCGACAATACTTACGGAATCACGGAAGATGCCGAAGGAAATCTTCCCGATCTGAAATCCGGCAAAATGCCGCTGGTTTATACTTTGAACTGGAACGGTAATTTCAATAACGTATTCAAGACCCGTTGGTCGGCTTCTATCATGAACGAGGCCAAAAGTCACAATATGTATTATTATGCTTTAGGTAACGAGTTGAATCTCGGCAAATGGAATGCTTTTGTCGATTTCATGTATTCAAAAGAGGATATTGACCGCAAAGGTATTATCACCAACATCGTAGGCCGTCCGGGCGGACACAATGCCTTTGACGCGAATTATCTTTCCGTGGTTGCCAAATGTAATTATCGTTTTCTGCCGAAATGGAATGTGTTTGTGAAGGGTATGTATGAGACGGCTTCCGTGAGCAAGGCATCCGAAGGAATAGAGAAAGGCAATTACCGTACTTCCTGGGGATACCTGACCGGTATCGAATATTATCCGATGGAAACCAACCTGCATTTCTTTGTGACGTATGTAGGACGTTCGTATGATTTCACCTCCCGCGCCAAAGTGCTGGGACAGGAGAATTACAGTACTAACCGGATTTCCGTAGGATTCATCTGGCAGATGCCTGTATTCTAAAAAACAGCCTCATTATTATACAAAAAATACCCGATAGCCTTCTTGCAAAGGTTATCGGGTATTCTTATATGTTCGGTCTTTTTTAATCAATACTCTTCCTCGTTAAAGAAGAAATCCTCCTTACTAGGATAATCCGGCCAAATATCTTCGATACTCTCATAGATTTCGCCCTCATCTTCCATCTCTTGGAGGTTCTCAATAACTTCAAGAGGAGCACCCGAACGCATGGCATAATCAATCAATTCATCCTTGGTTGCCGGCCAGGGAGCATCTTCAAGTTTTGATGCAAGTTCCAATGTCCAATACATAATCTTGAGTATTTTAAGTGAATACTAAATTTGTCTCGTTTTCTATTTTTCGGCAAAAGTATAATAAAATCTATCATTTCCAACTATTATCCCAAAATATTTCATTATTTTGTTCATCAAAATTAATTTTTCGGGATAATACAAACAAATAATCTGATAATCTGTTGACAAATGCTAATACTTCGGGAGAAATTGTACAAGTTTCGGACAAAGCCAGAATGCGTCTTTCAGCTCTCCGGCAAATCGTACGGCAAACATGGCAAACGGCTGCTCCACGACTTCCGCCGGGAATGATGAAAGCACAAAGTTCGGGTAATTGCTCGTCCAGCTTATCAATCTCCCGCTCAATACTTTCCACATGTTCAGGGGTAATGATACTGGCGGGTTTCAGTTGTGTTTTCTCCTGGTCGGTGGCCAGGTGTGAACCGATGGCGAATAACTTATGTTGAATACTCAAGATAAAATCCCGGTCGGACTCCTCCTGCAGATAAGTGTGCAGCCATCCCAGGTGAGAATTTAATTCATCCACCGTTCCGTAAGCTTCCAGGCGGATATGAGTCTTTGGAACGCGACTTCCGCCGACAAGACTGGTAGTTCCTTTGTCTCCGGTCTTTGTATATACAAGGCTCTTTTTCATAACTTTCTTTTTTACTATTATAGATGGTAAACGTACAAAGGTTCTTAGAAGTTGATGATATACTGCTGTTTTATCTTCGTTTTATCAAAAAATAGCAAACCGACGTCATATAGGTCGAAAGTTATTCCTACCCTTTCGTCAGCCTGCCACTTTTTCCAAAGCGCTTTCATCTCTTTGGAATAGCAAATGCCATGGACTACAAATACACTTTTAGGAGTAGTACGGTGTACGCAAACCCGAAATACTTCTTCCAATAAGTCCGGATTTTGGTAATCGTTCAGATACAGAAAATCGACTGAAGTATCCGCATCCAGAAACAATTCCGACAAATCGGAAGCAAAGAGATAGGAAGCCGATGGTTTAGCAGACTGTAAGTACAAGGCTGTCGAGGAAGGACGCCCAACCTCAATAATCGTATCAGGCTGCACTCTATTTACCAACCGGAACAAAAAACGGTTTACCTTTTGAGAACCTTTGGTCCACCCACGCTCTCTTACCATCTTTTTTTGTTCTTCTTTCAAAGAAGAATAAGCATAGTAAGGCATCTTTTCATAAATTACATCAGTAATGAGACTGAAAGCAAATGGGGAATGGACACCATATCCGCAACGATGACGAAAGCGGGAAAGCCAGATAAAAGGTCTTTTTATACAGAGTAGAAGATTCATAAAACAATCATTCGTATTTTTATTCTCCCGACAAAGATATATTTTTTTATTGAAAAAGGGTTGGTTCTTTGCAGGAACCAACCCTTATTCATTTATTCCAAGTTACTACTGCAGTCTGAATGACACAGGTACAGTATATTTCACTCGAACTTTCTTACCATTTTGCACTCCGGGAGTCCATTTCGGCATAGAACTTATCACGCGGATAGCTTCTTTATCCAAATAAGGATCAACCCCTCGCACCACTTCAGGATTAGAAATCGTTCCGTCTCTATCTACTACAAACTGAACAATGACTTTTCCCTGTGAGCCAGTTTCTTGCGAAATCGTCGGATATTTGATATTGCTACCTAAATATTTCATTAAAGCAGCTGTACCTCCAGGAAACTCCGGCATGACTTCAACACTTACGTGAATAATGTCTTCAACTACCGTTTCTGTTTCTACCACTGGTGGTATCCAAATAACGTCATGAACTGCATTCATATCCTCTGACACTGTAGAAACGTTATCCGTCACCTCCATATTGTTTTCCACTATTTCGAACAATTCTGTTACCTTAGTTTCGGGAGGAGGAGGCGGTTCCAGTTTCTCTTCAGGGAATGTGATCGGAACTAGCTCTGTTACAAAGATGGATTCATCATCTGGTGATAGTGCTGCAACTCTGACATCATGTTGTGTCCATTCGAACGAAACGAACATGAAGGCTAGCGCAACAACCAAACCCATCAACAACCAAGAACCCCGTTGATTCTCAATTGCAGCCTTTTTTGATTTCTTGGCTTCCATAAAAAATGTGTTTAAGTAATTAATAATAGAAAATATATAGTATATATACTACTTTTCGTTTTTCCTCTTAAGCATTACTTAAAGTGCTCTCTCGCTGCAATAAATATAGTCTTTTTATGGATAGGTTGTTACGACGCCCCTTGTTTATTTTATTCTTTTCTCTTCTTTTGGATAAAATTTATGAATTAATCCTCATATCGGACAACCTGTCCATTCCTGTCAACAATAATCCTTGAATATATGTCTTTCAAAGCACACAAGAATAAATCTTTGCTAAGTACAGTAATGTTATGATAGACGGGAGCAGTAAGAGGCTTTCCTTTTTCATCCATCAGCCCGTAAAGATTGTAACTACCATATCTATAAATTCCGGTAGGCTTCATGATTGTTCCTTCGCCGTCTTCTGCCCTTTCCATCGTATCATAATCCAGTGAAGTCACATCATGATAAACATTCTTATTTAGTATCCTACCATCATAAGCGATCTGCAACTGAACTCCATCCGGTCTATCTGCCACTAAATAATCATCTAATAATTCAATATCCCTGTATTCTGCAGGAAGAAGTACATGCAAAGAATCATCCAGTACTCCATACATCTTTCCGTCATTGAATACTCTTTTTCCATATTGCGGATTTTGTATATACTCATAGGATGGTTTCAGTACCCATTCTCCCTTTTTATTGATTATGCCACATTTCCCGGTTGCATCATACATACTGCTATACCCATCGTGAAACACAAGCCCAACTTGCTTCTTATTATCCTTAGCATAAGGAAACTGAAAATCAATCACAGTCTTTCCTTGATGATCAATAAATCCAACCTTATTATTCAGTACTACAGCTGCCAAGCCTTCGGAGAAGATCCAGGCATGTGTATATTGTGCCGGTATCACATTCGCTCCCGTATAACGGTCGAAATATCCACGTTTGAAGTTTATGGAATAAACAACCAACGAATCTGTATATGCATCCGCCGCAAACAGCCAGTCGATGCCGTCAATCGTTGTTTTTCCGGTAGTCATATTGCGTATACTATATTTCTCGTCACTGATAAAAGAACGACACTCGCTACTGTATATATCAGCCAATTGCTCGTCACTCTCATAATGTTCACAAAAACCAATAGTCAACATAATGCTAACCCAAAGCAGGCACAATACAGCAATTGTACCCAAAGCTTTTCCCAAAGTTATCTTTTTCATTTTATCTTTATACTATTTTTCATCATCAAAAAAATTGTCTGCCAAATTATTACAGTTTTTCTCCAGTTTATCAAAGAAGCGCATACGACTGGCACTTTCTTTTGCAAACATTTGATTGGTACCACATGGAGTACTTTCAAAACTCATTACGTTTGTTACGGAGATCGTTGCAGCCACCTTTTCTACATTCTGATTAGCTCCGATATAAGTAAACACCCAACCTTTAGTCTTCAATTCTTCAACCATTTTCTTTATCAGCCTTCCATCATATTCCGAAGAGGAATTTTCTTCCCCGTCTGTTATAATTGTAACCAATACTTTATAATCATCGGTTTCGGATAAAGAATAGCGCAACTTTGTCAATGCCATTCCCATTGCATCATACAAAGGAGTACAGCAATCCGGACGATAGGTCTCATGCGTTAACTCCGACACCACATCTACACTGACTTTATCAAACACAGTCCGGATACTGTCTGAATTAAATACTACCAATGAAACAAAATGTCGTTGTCCTTCATGCTTCCTTTGCGCAGCAGAAATCGTTTGAATCGTTTCATTAAAACCTGAAATAGTTTGTTTCTCAATGCTGCTCATTGATCCACTCTCATCCAAAATAATTAAATTATAAACTCGTTGACTCATGTTGTTTTTATATTTTTAGTTTATCAAAAAAAATATACAATCATTTTATCTATAATCCTACATACAAACTTTTCTCCTCTCTTAAAAGAGAATTGTCTCCTTATCTGATTAGGAGTCCCAACAAAGCAACTTGTTGACATTCTTCCCTCATCTTTAAACCCGATCTCCACATATACCAGACAGCACTGGTCATCTTTCACCCCTCTGATGTATTGAAATGAAAGAGAGTCATAACAATCACTTACTTTTTCATTCTCCTCCAACAACTTGACTTCCTTATCTGTTATAGTCCCTTTTATATCTTGCACTACCACCTCCAGTAGCTTACTATTCAGCCGGGATATAAGTCCACAAAGATGTGAGTAATCAAAATCGCTTTTACTTCTACGCTGTTCTTCCTGATTACGCTCCCATTCCTTCCTCTCTTTTTCCCGTTCAGGAGTCAGTTCCACTATCCAATAGGTATCTCTCAACTCTTCACACTGATCTAATACAGATTTCTCACTAGCTTCCAACGCTTTACCGGCTTTTTCCCGAGTTTTAAAAGTACCTACCAAATAACTTTCCCGGGCAAAAGTATCTTCGCCCCATACCTCATACATTACCTTGTTCATAATTCCTCCCTGCTATTAAATACTTGGATATTTTTCTTTCAGTTTTCTCATAAAAGGCTTGGTTATCTGTAAATTATCCACCTCATCAAACGGTGGAAGAAACACGCAATTATTATCCTTAATCAAGATCAGGTATCTTACATTAATGATGAATGACTGGCTAACCTGCACCAAGTGAGGATGATAACTCAGTATCTTTTGCGAATTTGTATTTCTTTTCAACATCAGAGAATGTTTATCACACAAAACTGCTTCCCATTGCTTACATTTGGAGTTATAGCGAAAATAACCAATGTGTTCCAAACGGATCAGTTGCAAATTTCCAGTCATAGTGGCAGATAAAAAGATATTATCCTGATCTCCGGCAATACCAATATTCTTCCAATTGTCCATGTTCAGTTCATTTTAATTCGGTTATATGTACTTATATTACCATTGTAAATACTCAAAAACTCCTTGATAGCCCGATGTTTAATATTATAAATATTATCTATCGTTTTATTCCATTTTCGGGCAACCTCCTCAGGTGTATATCCTTCAATAATCATTAATCTTAGGATATCCGCATAACGCTTGTTTTTCATCAAAGACATTACCCGTTTCACATCTATATCTACTTCAAGGTTCAGTTCTGTATTATAAGTATTCCTACAGGAATTTATCAATTCCTCTTCAGAATCCTTCTCCATCAGCACCATCTTCTTTTTAACGAAAAAATGCCATGACACGACAGAAAGCCACGTTTTCAGATGACAATCATTTATTCCTAAAAAAGAATCCAGTCTTTTCCAGTTTCCAGCATTGAGTTCCAGATATAGTTCGTTCACAAGTTCATCATATCCGACTTTACCATTGTAAAGTGAATACTTGATTTCATTCAATAAAAAATAGCATTCTTTATAAAAGAATTGATGAGTTACCCTGTTATCCAGATTTTTAAGGCCATGGATATAGTCATTATCACTCAATAAAGGGCTTTTAGTAGCATACGATTTCATAATGGTAAACCTTTAATTTACCACTTAATGTATTTTAGTCCTTCAAAGTAACCCTACTTTGGAAGAAAAATGTATTATTTCCTATTTTTTAGTGTCAGTCCAGCATAATAAAGCCTGCCCAGTAGAAAGGTTCAGGATAAGTTTGACGTATGAATGCTTTTGCATCTTCAAAAGCCTTTCTCTTATTCCAGCCGTTTTCTGTCAGATTTCTGTAAAAATGCACCATAAATTCTTTGGTAGTCCAATCACTCACTCCCCATAAACTCATCACTAAAGTTTGTACACCGGCCTTCTTAAAAGCACGCTGTAGGCCAAAAACTCCTTCAGAATTGATACTACCTAATCCTGTGTCACAAGCAGATAGTACGACTAAATCCGCACCTTTCAAATTCAGACGGGAAATATCATCTGCCATCATAATGCCATCTAAAACACCTTCCGGTAGCATGGTTCCCTTCCACCCTGCATTACCACCGGACATGATCACACCGGATAATAACATTGCATTCTGATATCCTGCCAACCTTGATACATTCTCCGCATCCGTCGGAGTATAGTAGAAGCCATGTGTAGCCAAATGAATAATTTGAGGTGCCTGCCCATCCAAATGAAAGAAAGATTCCTCAGTACCCTGAGTTCCAGTATAAATAGTCGCATCTATCCGGCAGTCTCCCAGCAAATCAGCAATACTATTTACCTCCTCTTGGGTCATAGGAAGATAGCGATAAACAGAATCACTGACCATGGCTCCACCACGCAATGCAAAAAGTCGGGATATATCATATTTCTTACTTTCCGCATCCATAACGGACAAATCGACATCATAATATAACCCTCCGTACAAAACCGCACTTGTATGCCCAGTTTGTTGTAATTCTTGCCTGCAGATTTCTCTGGTAGAAGACAATCGTATAAAATGATACTGATCTCCCAATATAGAATCAGAGGTAACAGCTACAGATTCAAGAGATAGCTGATGTAAAGTACCAGCCGGAACATAATAAACGGTCTCACCCAGATGAATATAATGAGACAGTGATTCCCAACAAAGCTTCAACAAAGATTGAGAATAAGGGAAATGATAAAGACGGTCTGTTATATTATTTACAGTGTTATATAATGAGTCCAATTGATTCTGATTAAAAAGCGGAACCAATAAGGGATATTTCCACTCTTTCCTTAAAACATAAGCTGCATAACAATGAACGGAATCTAATTTAAAATCCGTAAAGTCAATGGCAACCTCACCTTCTTTCAAAGCATTTTTTATATCCTTATATTGCGTATTCAAGAACTGAGTATAGTTTCCATAAAAAGAGCACTTGCTTGCCAACTGTTTATCAATCTGATCAATCTGAGAATAAAGTTCATTGGCATTCTCTGTCCCCTTACCTGTAGCTCGCTCTACTTCGGTCAATCGACTTTGTAACAGTAGCATTTTATTATACAGTGCCAAGTCTTCTTCCGTGCCACTCTGCCGTAGTAAATTCCTCATAGACCTTTCAGACTCCAATAACAATCCTTTCGAAAAGACCAATGCATTATATGCATCGCAGGCAAAAGGCTCCTGCTTTACTCCTATTTTTACAGCATAAGCAGTCATATTCCATAATATATCAGAAAGATCATTCCAGTATTTAGTTCTGGCGTTCGTTGGCAAATATCTTAATTGCTTTTTAATAAGCTCTTTCAATAAAATTGCAGCCTGCCTGTAATCTTTGCATCCAACTTGCTTTTCATTGGTGAATCCTTCAATGTTGGCTAAATAGTAAAGTGAATTTGCATACTCCATAGACTGATCTCCATATTTAGATTTACACAAAACTGAATAATGGGAATAATTCTTTTTAGCGACAGCAAAATCTTTTTTATGATACCAACAATTGGCCATAGCCAGCAAAATATGCATTCTGCTATTACTATCTTCCGGATAACGGACAGACAGCAGACTGTCTGCATATTTATAATCAGCTATTGCCAAGCCGTATTCATCAAAGTTTGCATATAATAAACCTCTCTGTACATAATGACCGGCAACCGTTTCCATAGACACCGACTTCAGCTGATGACTCAGGAATAAGGAATCCATACAGCAAAAAGCACTATCCTTTAATCCCATTTTCTGATAAATATATGCACGGTTCCGGTAAGGAGAATAACGATTAGCTGACGCAAGACCAAACTCTGAAGCATAACAAGACAAACAACAGGTGTTATATTTTAATGCGTCATCATATTTTTTCTGTGCTATCTTCAGATCGCACAAGCGTAAACTGGTAATAAATAACTGGCTATTTCTTACCTCTTCCTGCAAATTGGGAATCAGACTTAAATTCTTTAAATAAAATGATTCTGCTAGTGCATCATTTCCCCACAAATTTTGTGCATTGTCCCCTCTTTCATAATTCAGTTCCATCTGAATATTGACATCGCCAACATTTGACATTAAAGAATCTAGCCTAAGTGACAATTGCAGATATTCCTCCCACTCTCCAAGCTCCTTCAATACACCACTTTGTCCTTTCAAGGCATCAATCCACATAAGTGTATCAGGTATCTGCCGGGCAATGTTCACCACCTCGTTATACCTTTTCATAGCCTCATCAGCCGAATAGAATCTTTTTTCTATCTCAGCCATTTGCTTTAATACGGACATCTCATCTCCCTTATCAGAAATTTCCTGAAAAGATTTACGTGCTTCTATAAAACATAGGTATGCTTCTTTATTCTTATTCTGCAGTTTAAGAACACAACCTTCAAAGTACCAGCTCAATCCTATTTTCTGTATGCTTTTTATGCGCATCTCGCCTGTAGCAAACGTCAAACCTTGATGCAATACACTTCTCGCCTTTTCATAATCACGCTTTAATATCAGCTCCAAAGCACGTGAGTAGTAAGTCGAGTCCGGCTGCGTTTCGGTATACTGCCGGGCATTTACTCCGACAGTCGCCATTATGAATAATATATAAGTCACCCAACGTCTCATCTTAGCATCTTTTATCTAAGCAACATCCATAATGAATCCGCCTTATCGCGATAATCGCCTTCTTGTAATCTATACTGTTCTAACGATTCACGGGCTTCATTATATTTTTTCTGCCCGATTAATGATTGAATACGTAACCACTCTAACTGATAAAGAACAATAGAGTCGCATTCATGTATATAAACATCTTCCTCTGTCTTTATCTTTTTAGCTAGTACCAGAGAGTCTTCACTCCTATATACAATTCTCAAAGAATCTACTAAAATCAAAGCTTCATCATATTGGCTATCATTCAATAACTTCACGACATTCTGAGTATGTGTTCCTCCCCGTTGGTACATTCCCAAGTCTGATGGGATAGACACAGGGATAGACAAATGATCATCTCCTACATGAAAAAAGAAAACAGCCAATACTAAACAAGCAGCCAAAACAGATACGATTCTTCCAATCTTGTAAACCTGGTTTCGCTTGGACCGTACTACATCCAGTGCTACCAAATGCTCTTTCATTGCACGTGTTTCAACTGCATCTATTATATCTTTCATCAATTCTACACGCTGGCGTAAAGCATCATCTCCTGCCAATATATTCTCAAAGGCATTCTTCTCACGCTCCGTCATCTCTCCACGTAGGTAGCGATCTATTTTATTTAAAGTTTCCTCTTTCATGTAGATAAGGTTTCAAGTTATACATATTAAACTTTTCTTCAATACGCTTTTGCAATTGTTCCATACATTTATATTTCCGTGTTTTCAATGCATCCTTACTTGTATAATTATCTGACATCTCCATGATTTCATCGTAATTCTTTTGCTCGTAATAGAAAAGTGAAATAATCTTGTAGCAAGAATCAGGCAGGTTCTTTACACATTCTGAAACAATTTTCGATTTCAAATCTTCCGTATGAGTAGTAACGTCTGCCTCACTCATCTTACTATTCAAAAGCTGTTCCATATCCCGTGCACTTACTTCTTTTTTTCTGAGATATTGGTTATAATCATTTTTGGTGATATCTATCAGATATGTCCGCAAACTGCATTTTAACAGATTTATCTCTCCAGCAGCATTTCTCTTGTAAATTTGATTATTTTGTACAAAAATAGAACAACGCCGGATCTCTTTCCAAAGTTTCACAAATGACTCCTGAAAAAAATCATCTTCCAGATTTTCTTCCTGAAACAGCTTCTTATAAGTTTTACGAAAATAATCTCTACAGTAAGTATGAAAGTGATTAATCACTTTCATGTTTTCTTTTTGAATTTCCAGGATGTAAAATTCATCCGTATATGATTTAAATCCCCACATCAACTATTTTCCTCCAAATACATTAAAGACTTTATATCCGGATTGCCCAGTCAACACAGGAGTCTGCGGCAAACCTCTCCGATTCTCATCCATAAATGATTTTATTAATTGGATTAATTGATCATTAGACAGTCTACCCAATGATTCTTTATGTTTATACAAGCCATAACTCAATTTTCCATATCCATCCGGTAATTCTGTATTAGACTGATAATTCTTGCAAGCACTCAGCGTCAGCCAATACTCCGGAGTCTTTTCTTTTTTGACGACAAGAGCAGGATCAATGGGAATCACAAACTTCCTCTCCGTACCTCTTACACACTCCTTGCTTATATCTCTCGAAGAATCTCCACTATGGCATGCATCTACTGCTAGCAACAGATGTCCCGACGTTCCTATTCTATTATGTATATTTGTCAATAGCAAGCCGATCTCATCATCTACCAGATGTTTCTCTCCACGATCTTTATTACTATATTGCAAATATCCGTCATAAGGAATCCAAGCCTCATCCAAACCATCCTCTTCATCTCCGTCTATATCCGTCATTCGTTGCCCATGTCCGGAGAAATGAATATAGACAATATCACCAGCTAAACATCGTTTTGCCAGTTTTTGAAATTCAGAGACTATTTGTTTCTTGGTAGCTTGCTTATTCACCAACGTCTTTACATCATTATATTTATAGTATTTCAGCATTTCCACGATAATAGGGACATCCTTATCACCATGAACAGCAGACCAGCTAGTATCTTCATATTCACCTAATCCTATTACTAATGCTCTTTTATTCTGCGCTTGCAAAGACAGAAAGAAAAACATACTGAACATCCCTATTAATATTTTCAGCTTCATGTTCCAAACGATTCCTGACTTAATTCATATCCCAACCTTTACTTTTAAAAACTGCTTTGCAGGAAGAACAAAAATCGTCTAACTGAGAAAATCGATTCTGACCTTCCGCATCATGCATTATGCAATGTTCCGCTTTACAATGAGGCAAACCTTCTACATGTCCTAGTTCATGTAACATTAACTTCCTCAAATGCTCTGTACGTTTTGATGGGATACGGAGTCGATAAGTGGATATTACAGCAGCCCTTTTATTCAAATAGCTTAATCCCATCACTCCCCAATTCTCATGTTCTTTGTATTTCAGACTAATATCCTTTGTCGTCATTCCTAAGACCATATCATTATTCAGTTGTAAAGTCATCATTGTATTCAATAACTTAGCTGCCAGATATCTGTTTCTTGGTACATAATAAGCAGAATCAGGCAAAGATATTCGTCCTTCAAAATGTACCGAAGAGTATACTTTTCGAAGTTCCTTAATCATTTGGCTTCCTAGATTAGAAGGGAAATCACCGAAAAAATAAACATGAATAGTTCTTGTTTTATTCTCCTGTTTTGATTTCGCCTGGCTAACAACTGTTTTATCAGTTTTCACTACATCATGATTAGCATTACCTCCACAAGATGCAAATAATGCCACACAAAAGGACATACTTAGAAATATTTTTTTCATCATTTATATTTTTCAATTTTCATTACTAGCTTTTCTTAAAGCTTCTCTAGCCCATTCCAGCCTAGTTTTACCTTTATCTCTGGCATCTTTCGCCCACCGTGTACGTGTTTTGGCCTTATCTATAGCATCATTTGCCCATCTCTGATAGGTAGCTACTTTATCCAAATCCCCTTTACCTGCATAATATTCAGCATCCTTCAGGTACTTTTGTGCCTGGTTATTATAATACTCAGCATCTCGTTCATAACCTTCCGCCTGATTAAAATAATATTTGGCTTCACGCTGATAACTTTCAGCCTGTTTCAAATAATAATCTCGACTTAGTGGGAAGATGATTAAATTTATTCCCCAAAGAAATAATCCTAATAATAGAATACGTTTCATAATAGTTATCTTTTAAGTTCATAATCTACCAATAATAGAGTATTCTATACATCAATTTCTAACAGAGGATATTAAGTTTTAATTAATATAACCATATTCTCAAAGCATTTTAAAAGCGAAAATATTCCAGAAATTATAATACCAATGTTCAAACATAATTAAACAAAAGAGCATGCATTAGACGATCAAAGTTCAATCCATCCAAATATTATTTTCTAAATAAATAATTTTATAACTATCTTAATAATTGCTCCTATCCCTTTCTTGCATTAATATATAAATATTATTTTAGACCAGTTCCACTACACGCCGAACACTCAATTCGTCCTTGACCGTTGCAAAATATACAATTTAATCTTTGAGGATTTCCATAAAAATCTATTCCTATTAATGTAGAACCTTGTCCAAAACAAGCCGTACAACTAATTTCACCTGTACCATTGCATTGCCGACATTTTCCCTCTTGTTCAAAGAAAACAAGTTGCTTCTGTTGATCGACTGATACAGTAATATAACCAGAACGAGAAAAATCAGGATTCGAATCAAAACTAACAGACAAACATCCTTCATAAGTAGATACATTACAGTAATCTGGATACTGAACATTTAAATCTTCTCCATCTGTATCTACATTAATTGTAAACTTTGCGCCGTCATGTCTTGCACTTAAAACTGTGTTTGATAATTTTAAATAAGTGGCATGTCCATATTGCTCTACTTCAACTCGCACATTGCATTTTCCTGAAACAATTGTAATCCAATCAGTACGATCTTTAGATGATAAATTTTTATCACAAGCAATATTTAAGTGCATAGCTTCTGTATCAATATCACACCAGTCCGGGCAATGCATAACTTTCCACCGCCGTCCATCTGTATCAATACTAACCCCTGCCATACCACCTAGTTTTAAAAAAGTAATCTGTTTCTCAGACACAACAAGATATGTTGTTTTATCTTCTCCAATGTATCCTAGTCTCTGAAGAACAATCAATAGTACAATAATCAGCACAGCAGGCCATATCCACCATCTTTTAAAAACAGTCTTTTTATATAAAGCAGACTTTTGTTGTATAAGATTCTTTCCACATTTCACACAAAAATTTGCTTCATCCTTATTATCAAAACCGCACACCAAACACCTTTTCATTCTTCTATTTTATTATATCGTTTCACCTCGTCTAACCCCATATTAATCAATATCAGTATTACAATCCATACTGCCAATGTCAATACACAAGGTATAAGGCAAATTTCAGAACCAATATTTAATGGCATATCCCATATAGCATGCAATACAACTGGAATAAGAAATATTTTCCAGAATTTTTTATGCGAAAACACATCAAATGTCAAAGTTCTATTACCCTTCACCAACATAATAGCAGCTCCTGAAATCGCAGCCCAAGTAACATGTCCACCTGGTGACAAGAAGCCTCTTAGGTAAATATTATCCATCATCATATCCAACCCATAACCATTTACCAAAATATTAAAAGCATACCCAGATGATTCAAATGCTGCAAATCCAGCACCAATCGATGCACCTATGAGCAATCCGTTTAGGACAAAATTACAATTTGGTAGCCTTTTTATAAAGAAATAGACAATAATAACTTTCCCTATTTCTTCAATAATCCCAACCACACATGCACCTATAAAATCAAGATCACTAAAATCAACTATAGAAAATAAAAAGAGAGTAGCAACTAATGAAGCACACCCTCCTACAAGAAAGGTCTTCATTAGATAATAAACGCTAATATTCCGGAAAGCGTTCACCTCAAGAAAAAGAACCAAAGTTGTCAATGGCACAGTAAACGCTCCTACAGCAATCATTCCGGGAATCACATTCGTATTACCAAAACAATCCCAGCAAATCCTCAGCAAAATGAATGCCATTACAAAAAGAAAAAAAACACGACTATATAACCAGGGTTTAGGCCATGTAGCCGAAACATCAGATACCAATGGAGTAGTCGTCTTAGTTCCACAAATAAAGATATCCTCTGCCTCATCCACTGAATGTAATTTAAATACATTGGTAAACAAATCCTTCCAATTCAAATTAATAGGTTTGGTGTTACCTATATATCCATTAATTGAATCTAAGATAGAACTTTTTTCTTCTCCATTTCTTGTAAATTTATCATTTTCTATATTGACAACTTTACCACAAGAATCGCAGAATATATCTTTATCAGTAAGTGGATTACCGCAATTTGAACAGTATTTCATACTAATAATATTTTATGGGAACTTAATTAATGATATCACATTACAATTTCACTTTTATTTGAAACAGACTTTCACCATATTATTTTGCATTATCTAAGAATTAAAATAAAACGGTAAATATACAAATATGAATTTACGCCGACTCTAATAAATAGGACGAAATCCTGATTCTTATTCTAAACCCAAGCAAGCAGTGCACTGAGGATGATAAGTATTCCAATTACTTTAATGACAATGGCGATAACACCTGTTATACCTAACCAGACGGGGACTTTGTCTATTAAAATCCAGCCAATGATAATTCGGATGGCTGTACTAATTAATGCTGAAATCATATTCTATTGATATTTAAGTTTATAATATATGTATCACTCTACTTCAATACACGACCGTAAATGTCGGCTATATAAAATGTATGCGTACGGCAATTGTAAAATTTCCCACGCCCATGATGTTCTATTATGTAACTACGATATTGCACCTCATCTGTATACCCCTCATCAGTAAAACAACACAGCATACCGTCAGTGCGCTGAACAAACATACCCTGCGGTGTATCAAAAGCCATGCAAGCATTGAAAAGAAAGATAAACTGACCAGTGGAAGACTTTACAAAATGAAAATTTCCTTGCAGTTTTACCCATAAATACTCGCCACCTGACCACAATGTGACTTCATCATATGCGATCGGAATTATAAGTCGTTTGCTTTTCAAGTCGAAGAGTCCTTTTCGAGAATCTTTCCATAGTTCCATAGTTCCATACTGAGCATCTGCCACTGTGTATGCTGTAAAACAACAAGGTAAAAGCCAATCGGCTGCATCAGCATCGAAAAGAGTGAAAAGTCCACCTATTTTTATTATAAATAAACCTGCATCAGATACTGCTGTGATTTCATCTGCCACACAAGGCAATATATACCTAAGCCTATCGACCGGAACAACTGAAACATACTGAGGCTGACTAACAATACCGAAATAAGACTTACGTTTATATACCGCAAAACGAGATGTGCTATAACACAATTCGGGCTGACGATAAAACAGTAGCGCATCGCACTCACTTCTTTCGTGCACTATAGCTTCAAGATATTGAGGAATATGCATGGTATAATAATATTTAGAGACTTCGAAATATGGCAGTAATAAGATAGAGCAGAGTGAAGATCGAAATACCGTTACGACTACTTATACTGTAGACTATTTGCTGCTGCTCACAAGTAAGAGTCCTATGTCCTAGTAACAGAGAAGACAACTCATTATAGGCATGCCACAAATTTTCGGTGACCAAAGAATCGGCCAAGTGTGGCAAATAGTATTGATCAAGAGCACTGTGGAAAATGGTAGGCCGAAGTATTTCCACATTGGTAAGCTTGAATAGCAAACGTCCATCGTCTGTGTACAAGTCAGTACCTGCATCCAAGCTTTGACTACGGCTCACTTTCAAGAATGGTCGAGCCAAAGAGTAGTCAGAATAGCTGATAAGATACTCGCCAGCATACATCTTCACCACATCGACGTGCTCAGTGTGAGAACCATAAAGGCGTAATACCTCGCCCACCATGACATTGCAATCAGTGAGTTGCCAGTGACACCGCACCGACTCATAAAGCGTAGCGGCTTTCGACACTTGTTGCAAGAAGAAGTTCAGATCGGCCTCGCGCATCACCACCCCCAAAACTTTAGCTTGCGCAGCTAACCGATAAAAAAATGCAGGTGGCACATGCCTAAATGCAAACGAATATTGCTTCAGGACGGAATCAAAGTTCAATCCGACGCAACATTCGTTCAAAAGAAGCTGATAAAGTTGTTTATTTACCTCCATAATTTATGGAAAGACCATTGAGTACATCGCGTACCTGTAGGATATCGATACCAAAATTCACATTCTGCAAGTCTTTACGGCCCAACTCATGCACTGCAATCACACGTCCATATTCGTCACACACTGGACCACCACTGTTACCACCATTAGTACTCATGGTATATTGCATAAGGCGTACACCACGCTTACTATCGGGGCGATAAGCACTAATGACTCCTGTCGAATACGAGGCGGTAAGTCCATCGGGATTACCGAAAGTAGCACACGCCCCCCCCATAGTGGTACTACGTTTCGCCAAATTGAAATAGGGCACTTTCTCACCATTCTCCAAATCAACCGAAAAGATGGTAATGTCCAATCCATTGGTGTTTTGAGACCAAAGCACATTCTTAATATTACGTTTTTTATCACGATACACCTGACTGTCGTCAGGATTATCCTTATATAATATTGCCATCGACTGCTTTTCTTGCTCCGGATTCATCACATGCCAGTTGGTGATAGCAAGACCATTCTCGTTAATAAAGAATCCCGTACCTAGCCCCTTGTCGGTCGTCAGCAAGAAAGTACGCTGCTTCATATAAAGTGCTAGGTTATTCTTCTTTGCAGGATGAATATCATTAGCTACCCACCCGGTAGAGTCAGTAATCTCGATGGGACTATAGGCTTCGGGATATTCGCTTACAGCAAGGTGATTGAGACACGAAGCTGTTTCGTCCACTACCACATAGGCACGCACAATGGCATCAGAATATGGAATTTCCTGATCACTCTGACTATCGGCCCAAAGAGTTACGGGTTTGTCAAGATAATTGCTGCGAACAAACAATTCCACATCAATGCGGTCAGGTTTCACACCCAATAATTGTACCCTCACGCCTGAAGTGAGGGTAATTACATTGCCCTGTACAGAGGCTACTGTACCTTTATAACCATTTATCATAATGCCTTCATTCTTTCCCGTTTTCCCGCGGTTATAGAGGAAAATTATGGCAACAATAGTTATTACGATAATCAATAATTTCTTCATTGTCTATATTTTAAGTAAAGCTTACTTCCATAGGTTCAATGATGCGTATCATACGCCCATCGGCCACAGCCCTACCTGGCTTGGTGACCTTGATTTTCACATTCTCAGTAATAGCACCCGTAACGCAGGCTACAGCAGGAGCCAAAATTGTAGCTTGGTTGACGGCCAAATCTTGTAAATGCTCACCATTGATATTGGTCAGTAACTCGAACTCGCAGCTGTCATCATCATAAGTAATGACTTTGTAGAATCGACCTTCAGGATCGTCCTGCAGACGCTTGAAGATAAAAGTACCATCTCCCATTGGAATGGGCGAATTAGTATAGAGTTCACTCACCTTAGCACGAGGTACAGCAGAGTAAGCAGCTGATTCAGCAGGTTGGACTACAGTATGCTGAGCAGTAGTGGCAGTTGGCATTACAGAAGCTACAATGTTATGGGTACCTTCACCATAAGCCACTTGCACCAACCGCAACACCGCTTGTGAGGCTTCGTTCCATAACTGCACAAATTCAGGACTATTTACATTCATAATTTATACGTATTATTAATTACTAACTTGATTTATTTAAAACTTCACCACCAAGCGCTTCTTCACCACCCAACCTCGTTCCACTCGTAGCAAGATGCCATTGCGAACAACAGCAACATGCGTAGGCGGTGTTGAATTGGTCTGAGTAAAAGGTTCTACAAAAAGCTGGAATGTTTGCAGATCCTGCAAAATCTCGCCCATAGCATCGGTATTAATGATATAGGTGCCCATGGAACTATCTTCTTGATAAGAGATAACGAACCATTTCGAGGTTGAAGAAGTATCGCTAAGCGAACGATCAGCGATACGAAGTACTCCCTCACTGTCAGGAGCCTGAATACTGCCATATTTTATTCTCAAGCCACCAACCGATGCAACAGGCTTACAAGTGCCGGACTCCGGTGTAAAAACAGTTTTAGCAGGTTGAAGTACTGAAGCGGTATTATGAGTCATCGGAGTAGCTTCGAGTATACACTGTTTATCAGTAGCACGCTTAGAAATCACTTGTTCAAAGCCATTGATTCGTTCGGTAAGCGTCTCAATCTTACGTAGTATATCTTCCCTGATCCTATACTGTTCCTGCTTCACCACCGACAAACGGCGACGAAACAAGAAAATCACCAACAACAATGCTATAACAGCCATACCACAAAACAGATAGTATTGTTTTTGAGCCATCACATGAGCTTCGTTGAGCAGGCAAATCTGCCCTTGCATATCGGTCAGTTTACTCACTAAACTATCTGTTTGTACAGCCAAGTTATACGAAGTATCAACAGCCAATGAATCGTTCATAATGATTATTTATTAATATGTGGACTAACGTTTGCTGCCAGAAATTTACCCAAAATATATAGAGAGTCTTTAAGCGACCAAAAAAACATGGGATCTTTCACCTTACCCATGGACGGTTGTCCTTCTTTACTCAAATCGGCCATCTGTTTGGCACTACCTTTGGCATACTGGCGTAATTTCTGCACCACTTCGGGGGTTATGCCATAGTCGAGTTCAGAAAGCTCAGCATTAAACTCATCATCAGTAAGTAGTTCTAAAAAGCTATAGAAAAAACTTACAACTTCATCGATTTTCGGCTGAGTAATATCACTGTATCTCAATGTTTTTCCACCGTTCTCACCCTTATAACCATAATACATACAAGCTTCGGGCACGATACGTCTGCTATGACCTTTCACTATTAGTCCCCCCTTAGCAGTCACTACCTTGGGTTCACTAGAAAAAGACACCTCTACATGAGAATTCTTCATTTCGGGTATACCCGCCTTTTTACCATAGTAATCGAGTATATTATTGACTAACTTGGCGATATTCTCGGAACGGTTAGAAATGAGTTTAATGTAGCTACTGCCCATACCAGTAAACGAGATACGTGTTGGCAACTCTACCTCTGCAATATCAATGAAATAAGCTAAATAATACATCAGGCTAGAGAAGTGAATCACCAATAACTGCATCATTTCAGACGAATTGCTAATAGCCTGACTCACACGCGTCACATTATCGTGGGTGAAAAGATAGCTCAGAATATCAGCTGATGAATCGGCATTCTCCAGTACTGCATCTATATCGAGTTTCTTGACTGGATCCATCTGCCTATACTCATTGGTATTCTTATAATAGGTAATGAAACCATTGAGTTTTGGTTCTACATCCTCATTTAAGCCGTCGTTCCAAAGATCGTTAGCTGCAAAGAAAGCCGAAAATGACATTGCCTCACAAGTGAGTGGGTTGATGTAGAGTATATCGGTCGTGCCGCCACCAATATCGAAATTCACATATGGCTCACCATAATTCAAATCGCTGAGATAAGCGTAATATGGAGTAACACTTTCAAAATAATACCTCAACCGAACATCGCATCGAACTGCCTGTTTAGCATTCCTCCAAGCATTCATCAAGTTTTCAACATCTTTTTCACGCATTGATTGTGGATAGGTCACTACAAGATCGAACACATCAGAGCCATCATTCAGCACCGCTTTATTCTTCATCAGCCATAGCATCTCTTTAAAATATTCACGCAAACGATCGGTTGAGAGAGCATCCCTGCGATCCCACTTGATATTAGTTTTATAAAGTTTTGATTTCGAAAGTTCGGCATTGTAATTGAAGCCGATGTTAGTATTAGCAAACATCTTCAGCGAAGAGGGTCTGGTGTCTATTTGACAGGTTGTTGTGCGCATAGGAAAACTCACAAACTTTCCTTCACCTATTTCTTCGGGCACAAATTCGCGCTGAAAAGCGGTAAGGAAGTTGCTAAAATCGGCTACGCCACCGTCATTGTGAAAAGTCACCACTTGACGATCATCCTCATTACCTTTGTTGAGCAAAGCATCAAATGAGCAAATATCACTCTTAGATATACGATCGCTATCATTCTTCTTCTTTGCATAAGCTACATGAGTGTTGGTGGTACCAAAGTCGATGCTGAACGAAAAATAACTAGTGGTTGTAGTGCTGTCGACCTTTACTTTTATAAAAATGGGGACTACAAGAGCGGACGCACCATTTGCTCTCACTTCCATAAAGTCGAAAGCTGATGGTACATAAATGTGGGTCGTACCAGCTTTACCATCCTTTGCTTGGGTACGTGGATTAGCTTCCACACTCACAGCCTGTTGCTCAGGGGCATTACTCAATTCACTTGCAATATAGAAATTGGTAGTAAGATCTTTCACTGTGCTTCCCACCATCACATTATATACATTGCTTTCGGGCTTGTCGATAACACGGTAAAAGGGGAAAAAAGCAAAGTCAAAAGTATTCTCCTTGTCATAACAATCTACCTTATCTTCTTTACCATAACAGCGATGAAGTGTTACTGTATGACCATTAATTAAAGGAATATGCAATTCTACAATCACCTCTTCAGTTGCATGATCTTCGGTAATAGTGAGCATCTGAGTGTAATTACCATGCTCGTCGAAGAGGTCATTTAAAGAAAAGAACTTGAAAAAGAGCTTTTTCAGGGGCAGAAGATAACTGAAATTCTTGTTACAACCTGTAAAAAATTTCTCGCGACGGATAATGTATGACACTTCGATAATTTTATCTTCAAGAAAATCGTCGATGGTGAGAAAAGGATATTGAGTACCTTCAAATCCGGGAAGCGAACGCCTCGACAAAACAGCCGGGTAAGTAGGAGGAATCACATCCTTACCCGGCTGCCAAGGACGCCCATTTACATAACGAAGGCCGTCTACACCAAGCCGAGTAAGCATCATAGGCTGTTTCACATCGTCTATTACCTGCCCATTATCCCACTCTGTACGATAATAGTCTACACTAGAATCGATGAGATAATCACAATTAGTGGCATCCACCTTGATAGTATGATCTGACGAATAAAGTGCCACACCGGCACTGCTAACAGTAGCACCCTGTGAAGTAAGTTTCTTCACGCTTTGGTAGGCTGTCTCCATAAGCACTTCATTCTTCAAGTCTTTATCATACCACTCTCCACTGTCGATAATGTATCTATCTAAGCTACTCAATGCCTTTATCTGCTGACACTTAGTATGAATATCATTAAGTTGATATTTGTACATAAAACGACGGAATTTCTCAGAGCGTTGATGCAAGGGCAACGGACTGTCTGAAAAAAGAGGGTTACCATTAGCTCCTGTGAAAAGCCCAGCAGGAATCTGCTTACGTAGATTAGCACTAGTGTATACCAGCGAAATAGGCGATGTGCCACCAATAAAAACCGACTTATCGGGGGCGATATCCCAACGAAACAGATAGAGCGAGGTGGCTACGCTGAGCGAAGTATTTTGGTATACATTGAGCATTGCATGTCCTAACTCTTGATGACCGGAATCAGATGAGACCATCAGTTTATTACACTCCTCCGCATAATTCCAAGTGTCTACATGGAACCTTTTGTCGTCACCATTACGGAAAATAAACTCCAGCATATCAAGACATTCGCCCACTAAGTTATGGTAAGCCGATGGTACCCGTTCGCCTGTATTGGGATCTTTTATACCGAGATGTCCTTCTCGTTCGTAGCCCTCTTTCTCATTTTCGGCATTTACTTGCGCAAAAGCGGCCGAGAAGAGGTAAAGACGGGCGAAAGGAGTAGGCATCGATGAGCCTAATTTACCCAATCCCTCGCCACTTTCTATCAAGTTATCTACAATCTTCGTCGGATCGAGCGAAGCAGGTACCACACCGTAATTACTTGTGGTATTTTGAATCTCGTTGGGATTTTCATTGGTAAAGAAATTATTCATATGCACTATTTATTAAGTGTTTCAGCAGCTTCGTTAGAAGCTTTACGCAATATGTCAATAAAAACAAACTCTTTCTGACAGTCGTCTTTCAATCGCTTGGCATCACAATAGGTACCAATATGATGATTCATTCGTGTACTAATATAGTCAGTACCTACCACATCCTTATCCTTAGCTATACCTTTAATATTCGAAACAATTATTTCCCCAATAGGACGTTTACTGGAACTTTTTGCCCGAGTTTCAGTAACTATGATTTCAGAATACGGCTTCATTAGGTTATAAAGTGCCAAACGATGTGAATTAGCAGGCTTAGAATCACCTTGCCCCTCGAAATCAAGCTCAGCCATCCAAATGTTGAACTCATTGTAGAAGGTACTAAGACAAGCACACAAATCTTGCAATTTATTACTACCACCTGCTGATAAACTATCCTTAGGAGTGTTTCTCAAGCCTAAAAGCACTGAAAAATCTTTATCATCAAGCTTTTTGCTACAGATATCATCTTTAAAGCACTTCAAACCGATAGCAAGTGAAGTTAGATTTTTCAAAACGTTAGTCTTAGCACACTCATCGAAATCAGGGATGAAGATGCGCGTGCTACGCTTCGATTGTGGGTCAACCACAATATCTATAGGAAGCGAGTATTTAAACTCTTTGTCTACACCCTCGCCATTAGTACGTACAAAGTGTTCTATCATCAAAGCACCCAATAGTTCAACTATATTGGCATTGTTTTTTTGTGTGTCGCCACCCTCACTATAGGGTACCACCGTGGGATAGGGATCACCCACATAGTAGACAAATGAAATCTTATTCATTAAGTCCGAGTCGTTGTAATAACTCAAAGCAGCTTTAGTTTTGGCATCAAAGCGACGCGCATCAATAGACCCACCATCTTTGTGTGCAGGTGTGAAATAAGGTACAACCAAAAGTGTAGCAATCTTAGCAGCAGGTTTTGCCTCACGAATAGCTTGCACTAGTTCAGGTACACCTGAAGCGCCAGTACCTCCAAAAAGTGAACCTATAATCATCACCTTGTCATTTTGAGCAGGCTGAAAAGCTGTCTTGAAGTTCTGGAATTCTTCACGTTCTTTCAAACGATGGAACACCACGCTACCAATATTCGGATTACCACGGAAACCTACAGTCATGTCGAGATTGAGCTCGGTAGTAGGATTATCAGAGTTGTCATAGAGGGTATCAAGCAAGTTCTTAGTACCTATCAGTTCACCACTTAAGTTAGCATAGCCAATATGGTCACGGAATTTCTTTTTTCCATCTTCTGGCTTATAAGTAAGTACGAAGTTAGTCAAGCCACCTAATTGCACCATTTTTGAAGCAAAGAATTGGTTACTTGCCATACCATGGCGCTTGAAAGCAGAATCATGAGCTGCCTGATAGTTACCCAGCAGGGTCATAGTACGTTTTTTATCTTCGTTCTTATCGTCATAATCTATAAGGATGGGATATACCTCATAGTTATCAAATGTAGGGATACCTGCTGCAAGCAGCATGGTAAACGAACGCATGACACGTTCCCCTGTTCCTCCTATTGCAAATACAAATAATTTAGGCATTGTCTATTCATTAAAATTATGAGTGATGAAACTTATCAACTTTTCATGGGCCACTGGTGGGGCACTGTCTTACCATTAATGGTAAATGACTTTACAAGCAGCGAAGTGAAATAAAAGAAAACCATACAAAGTATGGCTGTAGTGAGACAGAAGTCAAAACGTACATCGCCACCCTTATCGAGAGCACTCTTGATTTCGTTTTTCTTCGTAGTAAGTTCTTTGATGAGTTGGGTGTTAGTAGAATTTTGGCGTGACTGCTTTATAAAATACTCCTCGTTAGCTTGGTAGAACGAGGATTTGTAAAAAATAGACTCTCTATCTTTTTCGCCAGACTTACCAATAATCATCCAATCAGCAGCAAAGTAAACTACTACGGCCGATACCAATAAAAAACCTGCCCACACAGGCAGTGTAGCACTACTGCTACTCTTAGAATTGTTACAACATCCGAAGTAGAAAATTAAAGCAAATACTACACCAAGTACCAAGGCATAAAATAAACCAATGCCGAAAGCTCCCTCAGTATTGAAGAAGTTTTGGTGATAACGGGGGTCCCAAGCTTTTGAGCTAGTAACTAAAAAATAGAGAAAATCCATAATTGTTTAGATTTTATAAGGTGAATATATAAGTGAATTCAATGAGAGTAGGCTCAGCATCCAAACCATTCTTAATGCCTTGTAATAGAGTACTGAGGCCAAAAGTGGTATTGGCACCTTCGTTTTCTATTTGAGTATCGTCGTCTGAACTATACGCTTGCCACTGGCTGGGTATTGAGTTAGCTACAGTAAGTTTTATGGTTACTTTGCCATCGAATGTGGGGGCGATAATATTCCTCGTCTGATCGAGCACAATGTTCAGTTCTTGGTTACTAATACGGGTATCGGGTTCACTCTCATACTGTTTGCCTACAGGAATATCATTGACACTCACAGTGAGATTTGTTTTCACATAGTTAGCATCGAAGTATTCAAAGCAGGCGGGCAATGTGGCATTAAGCACAATAGGGTCACTAGGAATTTCCAAGCGAACTTCACTAGCTGTATCACTAGTAGTAACACAGGCATTGTTTTGATGTCCTATCATGTCATGTACACCAAAGTAGACAGCTTGCATAGGTTGCAAATCGGCAGCAGCCACACTACGGATATGACGGATAGCATCTTTCTCTCCTATTGCTATCACAAAGTAAGGACGGTTGTCACAATTCAACACATGACATTTGTCGTTACAGTCATAGTAATAGATTTTCCTAGCGGGATTGGAAAGGAACTCACCAGTGTAACGTAACACGGCCATAGACTTACCGACACCATTTGCTTTGAGACTTTTTTCTATAGCATTCTGCAAATCTTTCAACGCCAAACCTGTTTTATCACCCACACTCATGATGCCATCGGTTATTAAAAAACAAACTTTGCTACTACCCGACTGCTGACACATTTGCTCGAACGAATGGGCAAAAGTAGTAGCCGTATTATTGGGTTGACGACGCAAATTCTGCACAATATCTTTCGTCAAACCTGTATAAACTTTTGGATTGCCCATAAAGTAAACCTTCGAGGAGTCCGCAACGCCCATCAATGATGAAATAGTGTTGATAAAGCCAGGCTTATCAGAAAGGAAATATCCCTTCATACTGCCTGATGCATCAATATAAATATCAGCTTCACCTATTGAGGAAGTCTCGGATTCGTTTATGCCTTGGTTAGAAGCATAAAATGTGTTATTAATAATGACACTTGCAGAAGGAGATTCAGAAAAGAATATCTTATAAACAACAAATACTACAATTAGTCCACTTGCTACATAAATCAATTTCTTCATATCTTCAATATTTTATTTTTATATTTACTTATTAAATAAGTACCTTCGCTTTCTGTATTATCTGTCCGTTTATACTATAACCCACGGTTATGATGTCGTATATCAATCGGCTCTTGTCAGTGTAATCTACATATTCCTTGCGATATTTTACATTAGGACAGAGGTTATTCAAATCACTATAAGCATCCTTCTGACCTGTATAGTCCTCGTAAAGATCCTTACCGTCAGCCAAAGTGTCAGTAAATAAGTGAGGAATAATCACTTGTAAGCCGAAGTCAATAAGTAGTTTATCGAGTGCTAAAAAGAGTTTGAACATAGCATTGCGTCTAAATTTCTTGCCATACTCTATATCATCCGCCATAAATGGAATACAGCTGTAAGCATAGTAACGACATACAGCATTGAAAGCACTATCTACATTCTTTAATTCAGCTTCAAGTATACACTGGAATTCCCTATAACAATCAGCTGGCTGCTTTTCAGTCAACGTCACTTCTTCCAGCTGTCCAATGCCTTCTTTTAAATGATTCAGAAAATTATTTTCAACAACCATGCAATCGGCATCACTAGTGTTGGTACAAGGATTAAGGAAGACATCGTTACAGGCCTTCTTTAATGCGCCCAAATCGTTGGAAAAAAGATTAATAAGTTGCCCCTTCATAGAATCGATCTTCTTGTTGAGGTTGGCTATTTTTTCTTCATTTCCTCTTATTGTTTCCTGATTATCCTCAATCTTTCTCACTTTCCCCTGAATTTCATCTCGTATTTCTTTAATAGTATTATTCAGTTGCGCTTCCTGGTCTTTTACCTTTTTGAATATATCTTCTACAGTAGTTCCTTCAAAATTTGCAGCATTCAATCGCTTAAGAAAGATAGATTCCAGTGCTTTCTTCACATCCTCATCGCCAAAACTATTCATATCCAAACCTTGCAGTTTCAAGCTGCTGCGCACCTCATCTTCTATTTTCGTACGAAGTGTATGCTCGTCATCACTTTTTTTTGCAAGTTGCTCCACAATATTCCGCAGATAGTCAGTATATTGTATTTTATCACAATTAATATCCTTGAATCCGATATTTTCAAGCTGATTTAGTACAAAATGATTAATAACCAAATTATCATCTTTACTGATGCACTTCAATCGTTCGGCAAACGAACGTTCATTGGGCTCTACCACTACGGACTCACTCTTCTTCTCGGCATTGGTCTTCGTTTGTTGAAGGCTTTTGTAGTTATTAAAAATCTCCTCAAACTTCTCCTTTAAGCCTTTACCCTTTAAGTTGTCGTCCTCTAGCTCCAACTCGAAATAGAGCTTCTTCACTACATCATACTCATACAGCATGCGCTTTAGTTCATCCATGCTGGTCTGCTTATTGGTAAGGTCGAAACCTAGTCGTTCACCAATCAATTCCTCAAGGCATTTGCCTTCATTCGTCTCTTCTAACGCATGACCCGTTTTTGCCCTTTTTCTAATTAATAAAAAGAAAAACACTGCGACAATCATAATCACGAGCACTATTACTGCACCAATAATCCATAGCATAGGAAATGCAGTTTTCTTAGATTCGCCAATATCAAAAGATTTAACCTGATCCTTTGTTTTGAGAATGAAGGCATAATTTTGCGATTTCAGCAGTTCAAAAGGTTTCGCAAATTTAACAATCTTACCTTCATAGACCATATGGATAGAATCTTTACCCGCCACTGCAATAATAAGTGAATCACCCATATACTGCTCATCGAAACCGATACTTGATATAGTGGTGAGCGAATCGTTCAAGATAAACGCCTGGCCCGTCTTATTCAACAAGTCTTCCTGTTTCTTGATCTGGATAGTAGAGTCATTGAGTACCATCAAATCAGCTACTTCAGGCTGCTTCTTGATAAGACTAACCAACCAAGTAGCTCTCGTTCCCCAAGTAATTTCGTATCTATGTCCCACCTTCAAGGTAAAAGTCTTATCTTTCATCTCGCTAGTTGTCATATTTTTCTTTACGTTATACTTAAAAAGAGAACACTCGCCTTCTTTCACCTCAAAAGGAAGCTTAGTGTTATTTTCAACAGCCAATACAATCTCATCCACCAATACACTATCGCTTTTGATAGTAAAGATGTAATTCAATGAATCAGAAGAAGTGCAGTACTCTGTCCCTACCCTAAACTCTGCTACTTTGAGCAAGTCCAGTTTATCAGCTTTCACCGATGTCATTGCCATACAAGCAGCAAACATACATAACAACATTTTTCTTATCATATATTTTATATGTTTTAATTCTTAACTTCAATAAATCAAATCGTTACCGGCCAAATGCTTCGCCTCGTTATCTCACTTGCCAAATCCACTCCCTTAGGCGTACTTCCACGAGACACCTTGCCATTGACAAATAATGAAATATTGTTGTTGTAATCCAAACGGAGCTTCATATTCAAACTGTCGGCCCTGCCAAAATCTTCTGTATTAAACTCTTCCATCTCAGAGATAAATTCGAAATTACCATCATTATAACACTTTTCGGTCTCGGCAGCCGAGAGGAAAGTCTGTATCAAGTGCAACGTCTCAGCAGCCGAAGTACCCACAGCAGTTACATTCTCGCTATCGAAGGTCACCATATTTTCAGCATCAGGGATATTGTTATGATTAAGCAACTCCACATATTTAATTCTGCCACCTAATTCTTTATAGACTACCCCATACGAAGCATAGAGTCGACGTGACTTGATAATTACCTGTGAAGTAGGCGTATTAAACTTGCTAGCTTGCGCTATAGCACCCTCCACCACCACCGTCTTTTGGCGGTCAGCTTGTGCATCATCTGCAAATTCGACAAAGTGATTGCCTCCCGTACTCCGAGCAGCAACACTAACTGCCAATTCATCACGCAGCAGTTGCAACTTACAACTACGCCCTGACATAATGACAGTATCGATAGCTAGTTTTTCTCTACCCATATATTGGCACAACTGGTCAATGATGCGTGAAGTGACATCATTCAGGAATCCCAGAAACTTAGGATGGCAAATTATTGCATCCATATCAATGGTAACACCTTTGTAGCGCATCTCATTTCCGGGCTGCAAATTGCATTTCAAGTCTTGTTTAATAACCTGCTTCAATTCTAGACGCTCTTTCAGAATCTGTACATTAGGAACTTGTTTAGTAGTCACTACATCAGCACTACCAGTGTGCGTGAGTTCGCTTAGAATTTCTGCTAACACAAAATCAAGATAGTTACCTGCCTTCCCAGTACCCAATTTACCTTTGATATTTACCTCTATCTTACCTTCATCGTTAGTAAATTTATCGAAGAGGGTTACGTCGAGTGTACCAGCACCCATATCAAAAACTAGCACTGTCTCCTTCTGTCGGATATCGCCTTCAGGATTGAATTCACTCCAATGATCTACATAGTAAGCGGCCACAGCATCCGACTCGCTCACAAAACGTAAGAATCCCTCGCGAATAGCAGGAAAGGTACTCATAGCAATCTGCCGCAACACTTTAAGGTGTATCGGTGTATAAGTATTGGGATAAGTGAGCACTAATTTGTTGAGGCGACTATTGTCCCCCGTCACTGGTGAGATGAAGTAGCGGAAGAGAGCACTGTATGCTTCACGAAAAATCGTCGAAATCTTCAGGATGGAATTCTCCTCAGTTTGCGTAGCACTGACTTGCACACGTTCCACAACTCCATCGACACTCTTACGCAGATATTTAAAAGTGAGATAATCTGGTTTTGGAGGCAAGAACAAGTTACCTACCAATATCTTAAGACACGGAAGCTGCAACTTTACTTCATTTTCAATAAGACTGGATGTAGGAGACAGACATACAGCCAAAGTATTGTATGGCAGATTGTCATTCTGTTTCTGTTCACTACAAAGCGATGAGTATCCTTTACCATAGTCATCCACCGAATGAAGTACAATATCTGATGATAAAAATTCTGTACCCTTCTCGAACTCGTCATTACGGAATTGAGTGAAATCTGTACGAAAGATCTTATCTTTTTGGCTTTTCAAATCAATCAGTTTCTTATCATATTTACACACGATGGCCGATGTTCCATAATCTACACAGAGCCATTCGGGATAAGGGTCAAGGTGCAAATTCCACACAATGGATAGTTTGAAATTCTTAGCCTCTAACTGATTCAAATCTATGCCATCTTTGTTCTCCCAATAATCAAATGTCAGTATTGACTCTATCTGAAAGTCATAACTGGGGCACTGCAAAATATCGGCAACACAAGAAGGATCAAACGATATAGCCAAGGTAGTTTTAGCATCAACCCCATTTTTTATATCGAGCCCGTCTCCCCCTTTCAAATCGTCATAATCAACACCTTCCACACTAATAAGATTGAACAATTCGCAATTATCCTTATCCACTACACGTACACCATTGAGTACATTCTCACTCAAGGTGAAGTTGCGAATGGCAAGTCCAGCATTTGGATTCGATGAATCGGTAGCAATGTTCATAATATCTACTTCTATTTGCGAACGCATACGGCTGTGGGGTACAAACCCCACACGGTCTACTCGATAGCAGGTTTGCGAAGCCATTAAATGTTTCTTGTCTGTAATAGGATTTCTTACCTCGACTTTCAATTCAGTTCCTTGATTATCTTTCTGTACAAAAAATTTAGCATGAACAGGTATACGGGGTACCTTCACTTCAACACTATATTCCATAGACTGCACAATACCCACTTCTATGACATATTGGCATTCGGGGTTAATAGGGTTAGAAATACGAGTAAAGTCCATATAGATTGGTAAGATCTTCATCGCCTTACGAGAGGGGTTCTGTTGTATTTCCATTCTCGTTTCGCGGTTTTCAAAAAAAAGAGTATCTACCTTAGGAGCACCATCTTCGAACAGTTTCAGGTCCAAATCCAGATTCACCATCGGAGTGTAAAGAAATTCCTCTTCGATATAGGTAACCAACTCACCAACTTTCACCATACCCAGTTGCGAACTATAAGCGATATTATCAACATCAAGTTCAAGTTTCACATTTGGTTTCACATCTAGCGTCATAAACTTCACGTTGATGCTTTGATACTGCGAATCTACAAGTTTACCTTCTCTGTCGTTCAACACCACATCGAACCTTATATTATATATCTGGGAGTCCCGTTGCTGTCGCTCATTGCAATCGTGAATGGCATTTTGGTCGATAAAAAGCTGAAAAGGCGTTTTCTCCTTCTCCACCTTCAGTGTAATGGGGGTACCGATACAGGTATTTTCATGTCCAGCATATATTAAGGTAAAAAGCTTCTCTTTATCGCATACTATCTCAGGATCTACTTTTAAATTTTGGATACCCAACGTGAGCGTCTTTTCAATGTGCTGATGTGAACGTACAAAAGGAAAACGGGAGAAGAAGCCTCGTTTGGGCTTCGTAATCTCCACATTCCATTCCAAGCCAAGGTTCTTCTTGTCTCGTTTTTCGTTCAGCAAGTCAATGATTAAATCCATATATTATCAATATTTACGCAACCGAATAATATTATTATTCGGTTTATAAGCAGTTATACGGTTAAATATCAAGTAAGCGATAAAGCAAATTACCGCTATTAATACAAGCAGGCAAATGATATCCCAGGTAAGAACAGCCGTTTGGCAATTATTAGTGAAGAGCCATAAACCATCAGGGATAGGCAACAAGCCATAGATTTTAGCCTCATTCGTAAGCGTCAACACTTGACAGGTATGTAAACGCGAGAATAGGGGGTCATAGGGGTTAAGCAATACACCGCCATAGATTGAATCATTCTGATGAATCCAACCCTCTATTTCCACCTCGAGTCGATCAGACATTACATCATCAGTAGGTACTAATACCGATACCTCTTTATCTTTTGGATAGAAATAGTAAGTATTACGCACTCGCTTTCCACCCTGATTAGTAATGATGTGCAAGCCAAAACACCTGATTAAGAATTCGTTCGAAATAGTCTCCAAAGGAAACTGAAGGCGATAACCGCCTTTCACACGACGCAAACCTAAATTGGCTGGATAATTAACGACAGCACCAAGAGCATAAGAAGAAGAGGGAATCACTTCATATAGAAAGGCTTCATACTTTGCCTCAAGCGTATCATTAATGAGCACAGAGTAACAGAACTGAAAGTTATAATATTTTGCAACATTACGGCAATGTGCCAAGAATTCCTGCTTGTTCATGCGGGTGTTGTACATCATATTAAATTCAGTATTTTGATCGTTGTTCCCGTTATACTGATCATCAGTAATCATCACTAAATAAGTTTTGTTAGCCATCTTCTCCTCGCCTTGTTTAGGAATACAACTCAGTGAATAGGCTTTTGCCCCTGTGAGCAGTGAAAACTGACGCCCCATATAGCTAATTTCATTAATACCTTGTGTCAGCACCATATCATACCAGCTTTTGCCTTGCGCAAACATATCTTTCACACTCTTAAATTCTCGCCAAACTATAAACTTTCCTTTAGCGTCTTTGATAGGGCGTGCCAATTGACTTATATTTTCGGCATACTCATTTATACCAACATTTACAAACGAGTAATAATCTCCTTCTTTCAAGTCCAAATCAGTAGCTATTTTAGCTATTGCCTGTTGTATTCGATTCTGTTCGCAAAGCACTGTCTCATATTTGGGATGCAATGCATTATCCAGTGAAATAATGACATGCTTATTAAGTATTTTGTTCTGCGCTCCACCCTTTATCGTATTTAGCGAGTACATAAAAAGCATCACAACAAAGACACTAAACAAATTCGTTCTGTGAGAGTATTGTAACATCTTCATAAACATATTTAAGTCCAAATAAAATGTTTTATTATATTATACACTTGTGTCTGATAATTCATAACATATTAAATATTATAAGATACCTAGGTTCACTAGATTATATTTTCCCTTATATCTAAGAAAAAGCGAGAAGCACCTCTCAAGCTTAAAACTAGATCCATTCCACATCCTCCAATGATACTCTCATCTTTGCACATCCGAAACATTCTAATTGAATAACTATGTATGAATCTTCATCGTTGCAACGAATAATATTTCCTTCAAGTCCCCGTAAATTCCCTTTGTTCACCCGAATCTTATCACCTAAATGCAAGGGTAATGTCTCAATACTCACAGCAGATTCTGAATTTTCTAACATAAACCGAAGTTGCTCTATTTGGCAATCGGGAACAACTGCAACAGGATGCCGATGAAACCGGTCCTCTTTACGAGCCTGATTACTCATGAAACGTTTAATAAAGGGTAACTTTACAATTTCTTTTCTTTCGGCTTCCGTAGAACAAACAAAAACGATGGAGGGAAGAACAACCCGATTGATAGTTTTTACTTTTCCATTGCGCCAATGATGAATTTCGCTCTGAATAGGTACATAAGATTCATAACCTAACTTTTTGAGTTTTTCCCCATATGCTTTTTCCGAATTATTATTAACAATCGCCACAAACCAATATTTCTTTGACATGCCTACGGCATCGGCAGCGTTTGTGCTGCCGTTACCTATTTTTTGTCTCATTACACCTTCAATCATGGTGTTCTTTTGTAATTGTATTATATAAAAAAGCGCAGACCTAATCGTCATCCGCCCCCAGGTATCGCCAAACACCCACTGCACAAATGAACAAATCTGTCTACGCTTCGTTATATTATAAGAAGAGTCATATCACCCAACTTTTATCCACGCAAGATAAAAGAGAGATGTTTAGATATTCAAGTTATAATAATAGAAGTTACAGACCGTTTGACTTCATTCTGGCAGTTCTTTCAATTGGCGATTTCAGGGAACCGGAACTAGCTTACGCTCGATAACTAATATTTCATTTAAACACAGATAAGTCTCTTTAGACTTATCATCATTCGCAAAGATAATGCGAAAAAATAATTATGCAAATAAATTCTTCATTTATCTGATAAAATAAGAAAGCAGCACGATAATCAGTATTAGCTTTTAACAGATACAAATATCATGCTGCTAAAATGTTGTCCTTGTGCAGTCCTTTCATTGGCGATTTCAGAGACCAGGACAAACATATTTTCCATATTCTAGTTCACTGCATCATCTTTACAAGTCTCAAATATAACGAATAATATAGCAGGGAAAAATTACAAAAGTCCCAATCATGCCTAAACAACCCAAAAGCGGTACTATTGATTCGAAAAACATGTCTATCATGACATTTTTTATTTTGCAAATTATAACAACAAAAAGATAGCATTCGTTACAAATATATTATTTACATCTTTCATCTTTCACCTTAAGTCATAAAACATCCTATTTATCGCACTTTCAAACCATTGACAGTTCTTTTTCAATCTATCACCCAATCTTTCATCTTTCACCACCTATCACATCAAAGAAACAGCTATTTCTTTCCTGAACTATTAATAGATAAGTTCCTTTTCATTAAATATAAACTTCCTTTTCATTAATAGAAAACTTATTCCTCACTCTATTCAAACTATAAATGCAAGTTCCGTTTTTATAAATGAAACTTGCGTTTATAAAAACAGAACTTGCATTTATATAATCAAAGCTTTCATTTATAGATTGCAAACAGCCAAAAGAAACTTCTCTATTAGACAAAAGAAACTTTGCATAGGAAAGAAAGGAAGTTTTCTATTAATAGCCAATGCAAGAGATAGTACATAAGAAGAGTCCAATAAAGAGTAGATTATATATTTGGAGAGTCCAATAATAAAACATACCTTTACTCGCCTTTTAAATAAAGAGACATAAACAAAAACACATCTATCATGAAACTTACTTTGATGCGGGACAACGGAGGGACGACAACCATGCGAACGTTGGACATAAACATACAAATAGAAACGATGAAGCATGAAACGAAAGCCCAGCCAGTCAGCAACCTACGCACGAGCATCCGTTACGCATCACCGGACAGCAAGCTGGACGACGTCAAGAAATTGGCCAAAGTTGTCCCGGCTGCCACTTTTCGTAAAACAGTCAATGGTATACAGATGACCGGATATAACGGCATCATACAAATAGAAGTGAATCATCTTGCCAACCGGATGGAAGTAAACCGGGTGAAGCAGGAAGCGGCCGAACTTTCACATACATTCGCAGCCTTTATGGGTTCCGGAGGACATTCCGTGAAAATATGGATACGATTCACACGTCCCGACAAGTCACTTCCTCAAAAACGGGAAGAAGCGGAAATATTTCAGGCAAATGCCTACAGGAAAGCGGTCAGCCTATACCAGCCCGCCCTTTCCTATGCTATCGAACTGAAGAATCCTGCTCTGGAACAGTTCTGCCGACAGACTTATGACCCGGAACTTTATTACAACCCTGAATCTACCGTGATTTACATGCGGCAGCCATTGGAAATGCCTTCGGAAACAACTTACAAGGAAGCTGTGCAAGCAGAAGCATCTCCATTCAAACGGTTGATTCCGGGATATGACAGTTTCGACACATTATCCGCTCTTTTCGAAGCTGCTTTAAACAAGGCATATCAATCACTAAGCGAATTACAGCCAAGAATCCATATTCATTCCGATGAAGACCTGAAGCCTTTGCTGGTTCAGGTAGCAAAGAACTGTTTTCAGGCAGGAATACCGGAAGAAGAGACGATCCGTTGGTCCACCGCCCATTTCTATACAAAGAATAAAGAATTCCTGATCCGGCAAACCATACAGAATGTATATACGTGCGAAAAAGGTTTCGGAAAGAAATCTCCCTTATCAGCAGAACAGGAACTGGAATTTCGGACGGAAGAATTCATGCAACGCCGATATGAATTTCGCTACAATACGATGACGACAGTTACGGAATACCGCGAACGAAACACGTTTTGTTTCTGTTTCCGCCCCATCAGTAACCGTATACGGAACAGCATCGCAATGAACGCACGCCTGGAAGGGCTTAACCTATGGGACAGAGACGTCGTCCGGTATCTGGACTCCGACCGTATCCCTATTTTCAATCCTATTGAAGATTTCCTTTTCAGGCTGGACATCCATTGGGACGGACGTGACCGGATTCGGGAACTGGCAACCCGGGTTCCTTGCAACAATACCCACTGGCCTGACTTGTTTTACCGCTGGTTTCTGAATATGGTAGCCCACTGGCGTCAGACAGACCGGAAGTACGCCAATTGTACTGTACCGTTACTGGTCGGTCCGCAGGCATACCGAAAATCCACCTTTTGCCGAAGTCTGCTTCCACCTGAATTACAGGCTTATTATACCGACCGCATTGATTTCAGCAATAAGCGGGATGCCGAACTTTCTCTAAATAGATTCGCACTCATCAATATGGATGAATTTGATCAGAACCGAGTGAGCCAGCAGGCATTTCTGAAACATATTCTTCAAAAACCGGTTGTCAACGTCCGGCGTCCGCATGGCACCGCTACTCAAGAGATGCGCCGATACGCATCTTTCATTGGGACAAGCAATCACAAGGACCTACTGACTGATACTTCCGGCAGCCGACGCTACATCGTCATTAACGTGACCGGTCCCATCGACTGCTCCCCCATTGATTATGAGCAGCTTTATGCACAAGCCATGCACGACTTATATAGAGGAGAGCGATATTGGTTCAACACGGAAGATGAAAATGTCATGACGGAGAATAATCAGGAATTTCAAGTCATGCCGGTTGCCGAACAGTTGTTTCACGAATATTTCCGAGGGGCAAAAGAAGGAGAAGAATGCGAGCAACTCCTTGCCATTGAAATACTGCAACAACTACAACATGACAGCAAGATTCATGTATCTATCTGCAGTATTGTCCAGTTCGGAAGAATATTACAAAAGAACAAAATACCTTCTTTGCATACGAAACGCGGTAATTTCTACAAAGTAATACGAATCAAGCCGGGAAGAGGATAAGTTTGCAATAAAAAATATCCAGTGAAAGATGACAGATCAGTGACAGATCATTTTACATCTATCACCAACGTACAACTACCATAGACAGGGAGTTTCAGCAGAAGGTGAAAGATTGAAAGATAAAAGCATAAAGAAAAGCTTTAGTGGAGGGAGTATAGATATAAGACGAAACATCGCCTAACAAATTTTCGTTCTACTCAAATTGAAAAAATAGACTCATTTAAATGGAGCCTGCATTCAACTTTAGTAGAACGAAAATGATCATGTAGATTAAATAAATTATTAATGAAAGAACCGAAAATTAAGTATAGCGTCATAACAGATTATCTTTTACGATTCTCCGTTTGACAGGTTTAGATTAAACGAATAGTACTTATTTTGCTTTTTTCTTTTTCTTCGCGTTATCCTTCTTACGCATATCCTGGTATTTCTTATATTGTTCATCGGTCAGAATGCTTTTTATTTTAGCATCTATTTCCTGCCTTTTCTTTTGCATTTCTTCCCGCGTAGGTCTTTCATTCGATTTATTTTTCGCAGGTCTCATTTCTTCCATTGCAGCTTTGAAATCTTTGGCCTGCTTTTCATTCAAACCCAGATCGGTAACAATCTGTTCCATACGTTTCTCTCTATCAGCCTTTCCATTCTGACGATTTTGAGCCATACATACAGTTGAGCCAATCAATAACGCAACTGCCAAACTTAAAATTTGCTTTCTCATCATTTTAATTCTCATATTAAATAAGTTATGTATGTTAGACCTCACAAATGGGTGAAAGTTAATTCGATAATGAGGCTAAAAACTGTTTTTTCACATTATTTATCAAAGGGCAGCTAGTATCACATCGAAAAACGAATAAACGTTTTCTTATCCGGTAAAAAATAGCAATATCCAGTTTAATCGGTTTAGAAATATTATTTCTATATTTGCAGGAAACAGATCAAAAGCTTGACATACCCTTATGCAAACCTATTACAAAACCGATTAATAATTAAAACGATGAGAACACTTTTCTTTATTCTGCCATTTATCTTTATCACTACGGGATGTATTAAACAGAATACAGAAAAAAGTGATATTTTGACAAAAGAGGATATAGCCAAATTTGACAGTTTATTTAATGCTTGGGAAAAAGAAATACACAGCAATCCCAAAGCACAATTAAGTTCAAGTACCCGTGCCTACACCATTTTACCCCAATTCAAAGAGCTAAAAGCTATGGGTAAGAAAATTATCCCATGTATCATAGAACAGTTTGAAAAGGACAATAACACTTTTTTCGCTTTACCTCTTTATGACGAATTACAAGATAATGACAGCCTAAAATCTCACAGAGAAACAAGCGAACAAGATAAAGTGAGCGAGATTGTGCAGAAATTCAGAGAACAGGAAAAAAGAAAGATGTGGGAAGAAGCTAATAGCTACAAGACGTCTATAACCGACACTACTTTCCTGAAGACAAGAGGGACGATGTCGTATGCTGCAATAGATTTATTCACGGGACGAGGTTTCAATAAAGATTACGCATTTAATCAGGTTGTCTATTTGAAAGCCTTACAAAGAGCCCAGAAACATCTGTCTGTCGTAAATGGTCAGTTGGCATGCGACTTAAAGTCAGGTACAGAAATATATATTTCCGAAGATTTATACCTATTTATCACCGACCTTTTTAAGGATTGGAATACGTGGCTGGAATCGGGAAAATATGAGATAATAAAAGACGAACAAGGGCTTTATACAGTGTTACCTAAGAAAACCAACCAGTCATCGCAAACGAACTCCGTCACATTGCGACCTATTCCCCGTGACATTCCGACTGGAGAGGACATAAGTCCCGCTTCGCTTTCTATAGAAACAGAACACGATCATTATCCGCTATCAACTACAGAAGTAAAAATAACCATCACCAACCACTCTCACTATGAATATGAGTGCGAATTTCGGTATGACCAACGAGTTACGAGGAGTAAAAAAGAAAAGCGGAGAAAGTATTTCTACTTTCTCCGCTTCAGTACCCAGACCCGGGGTCGAACCGGGATGGAAGTGAATCC
>ERZ827156.799-NODE-799-length-42123-cov-4.929067_pt1 | contig 42123 bp, 33 predicted proteins | sample MGYA00519919_ERZ827156 | MGnify/ENA primary metagenome ERZ827156 (study PRJEB31778, sample SAMEA3449269) | human gut metagenome | biome: human gut; feature: human-associated habitat; material: faeces | place: United Kingdom | collected 2010/2012 ... | reverse complement strand
TATATGCTGGAAGTTTTATATGAGGAATGTCCAGATCAGGCGGTAAAAGTAATGACAAAGGCACTTCATGTATGGGCGGAGGATGCTGCAGAACATTTAATACAGGAGTCAACGGAAATGCATCAAAAGCTTAGCAGAGAATTTGCAGATAAACATTTTCCATTATATGTTAATATGGATGATGATCCACTGTGGAATAAGTATGACCGTTATGGTGCTAAAGAACTGTTGAAAACAGAATTTTATAAGAATTTTTTTGAAAGATTAGGAATTTAAAAATAGGACTGGCAAAAAGCATTACGGTGTTTTGCCAGTCCTTTTTCTGCATAGCCGGGGATCACGGAAAGTGGGGAGCGGAGCTCATGGGAGACATTGGCGATGACTTCCTTTCGAAGAACATCGGCGCGGGCGGAAAAATCATTTTCTGCGAGCCGGTCCACCGTGTGCTTGATTGCAAAGATCGGCTTTGTGAAATATTCGGAGTTTCCGGCGGTGGCGGGGCACCGGCCGGAAGATAGGAAAGCGGAAGAGATCTGCTGAACCGTTATAGAAATTTCTTCATACAGTCCCGGAGATTTTCTTCCATCCCGGTGAGCTCGTCCGCGAGTTCCATGGCGGCCTTTGAGGCACCGGAATACTGATTTTTATAACCGCATATGGTCTTGATCCCCATATTACAGCCGTCAGTGACAATACTGGCGGCTTCTTTGTCTCCGCCTTTTGCCATCATCCTCATTTCTGTGGACATCCATGACCAGGCGGATGCCATTTTGCCCGGCTCTTTTCCCTGTTCTTCCATGGCACTCAATGTCTTTTTGATCCTCAGATCGAGATCCTGGTGCTTTTCATAGCTCGCAGTGATCTCATTCCATAATCCCTGATCGGAAACAAAATCCCGGATCTGTTCCAGACTCTCCGCCGCCATCGCGCATCCGGAATCGCATTCCCGGAGCAGATCGACTGTGTGTTCTTCCATTGTGATCATCCTTTCTATTAAGAAGGTTTTACAGGTCAGCTTCCGTGTGACGGATGATAAAAAATCCGTCATGGATCAGGCTGATCCGTATATATGAAAAGTATGGGAAAGACAGAAGAAAAATATACATTTTGTTATGGGCAGGAAGTGAAAGCGGATCGGAAATCTCTTTGAAAAATGCAGACGGAATTTCGGACATGCGGCTTTGTGCGGAGAAATTTACGGATCGGGCTCCGGTATGGACAGAAAAATTTAAGAAAATTAAAAATAAAGAGAAAAACTTCTGCAATTAATAATAGTTTAGTAATATATTCTTTTAATGTTATTGTAGCCCACTGTCGGAAACGCGTAGCCTTCTTAGAATTAACTCGATATCCAACAGCTATAATTGCATCCAAATTATAACATTTTACTTTTCTTGTAACATTACGTTGTCCTTCATTTTGAACTATCGAGAATAACTCGGTAGTTGCTTCTTCTTCTAATTCCTCCTCCTTATAAATATTTTTTAAATGTAAAGAGATATTATCAGTTGTGCAATCAAATAAATTTGCCATTGCCTTTTGTGTCATCCAAAAAGTCTCTTCCTTAAACATTACATTCACGCAAATATTTGTACCTTCAATCTGATATAAAACAACCTCATGTTCCTGATTCATTTCTATTTGTTTCCTCATTTTTAATATTTATAAAATACGTTACTTTATCACAAAAATTTTAGATATAACCAATACTTTTTATTTTTACATTCATTATAGTTCTTTCATTGCACCAATATCAGTCATAAACCATCCATTGATACTTTGATAGCGATTTGAAATGCTCCATAAATTTCTCCTGTTCATATCCTGTTATCTATCTGTGATGCTTGCAATTTTTTTTGCAATATGAATGTTTTTGATCTGTTCTTATTATTGTTACCTGTTTAGTATATCATTCAATATAAAAAAAGTACAGAACAAACTCAAACATTTGTTCTGTACCATATTCCTTATACTCTCACTCTACCTCTTCTCTTCCCCTCTACTCAAATCCCCGGATTCGTTCCACAACCGAATGCCGCCCTGCCAGCAATCGGTAAGCCAGTACCGGAACCGCCACACAGACCGCCAGAACCAGAAGGACTGCTGCCGACACCGGAAGTATCGGAACTGAAAATGCAATGCCACGGTAATTCATCGACTGGTAACACAGATAGGTGATCAGAAGTCCTACGGTCCCTGTCAGGAGTATGGAGCCGCCCGCATAAAAAAGTCCCTCATAGACTAACATCCGATAAACCTGCCGGTCGGTCATGCCCACACTCTCCATGACCGACAGTTCGACCTGTCGGTTCTGGATACTGCCGGAAACCGTATTGATATAATTCATCAGACCGATAAATGCCAAGATCAAAGTAATTCCGATTCCGACACCCTTCATATTTCCCTGTGCCTTTTTCACATTTTCCATTTCTTCTATTTTAGATTCATAAGAAACATCTCTGCTGTCGGAAAGTGACTGAATAGCTTTTATTACTGCCTGTTCCGTCTGAGTGTCATACTCTTCATCATAGAGAACCGTCATATCCTGAACAAACGGATTTTTTACCACTTGCTCTAGCCACTTTTCACTGACGATCAGATTCGGTCCCAGTCCGATCCCTGCATAACGGTTATCATCTGTAACGCCTGCTATCTGAAATGTACATTTTCCCTGCGAAACCGAATTTTCCGGCAGGAGGCAGGTAAGCTCTTTTCCTAAAATCTCCTTTTCCTTTAACTGCACACCGTTTCGATAGAGAATACACACCCTGCCTTCCATAAAATCCTTTTTGTTCACCTTTTTCTGAAACATACTGTTCAGATTTTCAAATTCCGCTTCATCGATTCCTTTCAAATAAGAATAATATTTTTCCGGATGTGCCTTGTAGTCCTCTACCGACTGCTCATACGGTTCAGACATCCACATTTCATATACCGCCCGCATCCATGTGTCGGCAAAATCATCCTCCCATGGAACAAAGATTTTGGCACTGGTCATCTGATGTACTTCTTTCACGCCGGAAATATTTTCGATCTTTTTCGTAAAATTGCTATCTAAAATCGGTTTCCAGTCCTTTGTATCCTCTTTCATCAGTGTATCATTGACAATCTCCATATCTGCATCCATGTAATTCGATACAATGGTCCTTGCTCCCTGACTTTCGATCAATGTGATCAGCACTAAAAATACCGAAAGACCAGTTGCTAACGATAAAAATACAACGGCTGTTTTCTTCTTATCCTTTTTCAACTGTCTGCAAGCCATATTTTTTAACACATGACCTCTTTTCGTCCGGTGCGCTTTCCGGCTTGATGTGACGGTACGGTATCCAAGCGCCTCCATCGGTGTGACGGCACAGGCAATCTTAACCGGTTTCCTGCTTCCAAGCAACAGGGTAATGACTGCGATCAGGATCGTTAAAAGGATAATTCCCGGATGAAATGCCACTACGACTTTTTCACGGATGCCAAGGGAACGCACCACCTCCGGGATAATAAAAAATGAAGTCAGCACTCCCGCAAAAAGTCCACCGCCAATTCCAAATATTCCGATCCAGCGCATCTGACGTTTCATCAGATTTTTTACCTGCGTTCCGGTCATCCCGACTGTCTGGAGTAAGCCGTAATAGCGGATATTTCCGGAAACCGATAAATAGAGAATATTGTAGATCAAAAGGTATGCACTCAAGCAAGTGATGAATGCCAGTCCCACCATTCCCATTAAGATCCGTACGGAATTGGATGTTTCGGCTGTAAAAAACAGTGCCTGCTGCACTCCTAGATCCATCTGCTTCCGAAACTCTTCCCGCTTTTTTGTCGTCAGGATCTTACTTTTGAACTGCAGATACATTCTTCCTGAACGAACATCCGATAACTGGTAACCGGACTGCTGATAAAATTTTTTAGAAACAAAAAATACTTTTTTCGTACCGTATCCGTCCCAGATCCCACAGATCTTAAAAGTTTTCTCCTTCGGCTCCGTTCCGTTATTATCACCGTAGGTCAGTGTAAACGTGTCGCCGATCCCCAGTCCCGAAAGTCCGCAGTCCTCCAATGCGGTCTGCGTGACCATCACTTCATCTTCCTGTTTCGGATAATGCCCCTTTGTTTCTTTTCTTGCCGGAGCCATGATCTCGTCCCAGTAAGTTTTATCGCTGTAGATCAGCCCTGTATGCAGGGTATCATCCCATTGGGTGCTAATCGCATACCCTGCCACGCCGACTTTTCCTATCTTCGATACCTCACTGCTGTTTTCGCACTTTTTCACCTGTTCTTTCGTCATTCCATACATGATGGCATCCATGTCCTCACCACTCAAGCGGATGTTCTGACGTTTTTCCATTTTTACATAGGTAAGTCCTACCGTAAAAATCGAAAAGAGCATAAAAACTGCCAGAAAGACAGCACACACCAGTACCAGATTCTTGCCCTTATTCCGAAAAAAGGAAGTCTTTGCCATCCTTTTGATGACCTGCTGATTATTATTTTTCAGCATTTTCATCACTTCCCTTCCGTATTTTTCCGTCCTCAATACAGACGATCCGGTCTGCGAGCTGTGCAATATCCATATCGTGAGTGATCAGTATCAGTGTCTGCGAAAAACGTTTTGCCGCAACGCGCAAAAGTCCCAACACCTCATGACCTGTTCCGGAGTCCAGGTTTCCGGTCGGCTCATCTGCAAGAATGATCGCCGGTTTCGATGCAAGTGCCCTCGCGATCGCCACGCGTTGCTGCTGGCCGCCGGACAACGTCCCCGGAAGTGCCTCTGCCTTTTCCTGCAAATGCAGCATATCCAAAAGTTCCCCGATAAATTTTTCATCCACATAACCGCCGTCTAACTCGATCGGCAGTACAATATTTTCATAGACATTCAGATCCGGTACCAGATTATAATTCTGGAATACAAATCCCACTTTTCTTCTGCGAAAAATGGCAAGCTGTTCTTTTTTCAATTCCGACAGTTTCTTTCCGTCTACAAAGACCTCTCCCGAAGTCGGGGTGTCGAGTCCGCCCAGCATATGGAGCAGGGTGCTCTTTCCGCTTCCCGATTTTCCGATCATTGCGACAAATTCTCCACGCTCTACCGTAAGATCCACGCCGTCCAATGCTTTTACCGTATTTTCTCCAAGCCGGTAATATTTTTTCAATGCCTGTGTTTCTACCATCCATGTCTTCATCTTTCTTTCCTCCTTATAACACAAGCATAATGGTAAAAAATCTCAAACCTGTCACAATCTTTAACTATCACAAAATTGTGATAATCTGTTCCTGTAAAGCGACGCTCTTTCACAAGGAACTCATTCGCATGTATCTGTTATTTTTCAACCAGTCTTTATCCATTTGGCAGGAAAATCCGAAATTCTGCTCCCGCTCCTGCTTCTGATACCACTTCGATATAACCTTCCTGCATCGAAATGATCTCTCTTGCTAAATAGAGACCCACGCCGATCCCTTCTTCGTCATGCACCTCCGGTTCCCGATAAAACCTTTGAAAAATCTCTGCCTGCCGTTCTTTTGCAATCCCCTTTCCCGTATCTTTGACACTGATCCTTGTAAAAAATTCCTCTTTCTTTGCCGATATCCATATCTTTCCACCGGCATCCGTATACTTAACTGCATTTTCTAACAGATTAAAAACTGCCTCCTCCGTCCATTTGCTGTCGTGAGAAACCGTTAAATCCTCTTCACAGTCCACATAGATTTCCATCTGTTTCTTTCCTGCCCTTGGAACGATCGCCGAAACCGCACGATACAAAGTATCGTATACCGATACATCCTTTTTCCGTATTTCAATAATACCGGTTTCTAAACGCGACATTTTAACCATGCTCTGTATCAGAAAATCCAGTTTTTTAGTCTGCTGCTCCATCCGGTTTAAAAATTCTGCCGTCTCTTTTTCGTCCAAATCCCCTGCCTGCAACAGTTCTAAATAAACTTTCAGATTTGCGATCGGTGTTTTTGTCTGATGTGAAATATCGGAGATCAGCTCCTTCATCTGCTGTTTATCCTTTTTGCTTTCTTCCTCTTTTTCACTCCAGATTTCCTGCAATCTCTTGAAGCGGACCGATATTTTTCCCCACAGGCTGTCATCCATTTCTTCTTCCACGGAAATCTCTGCTCCTGTCGCCAGTGCATCCAATGCCTGCTCCAATTTTTCCGAAAATTGATCTATTTCTTTCTTTTTCCGTCCTAATCTCATGCTTCTGCCCACTGATAACCCATTCCATAAACATTCAAAATATAGCGATGCTCTTCATCTTCAATCTTTTTACGCAGCCGGTTGACATTGACCGCTAAAGTATGCTTGTCCACATAAGCGCCCGTGGAATCCCATAGTTTTTCTAACAATACGGAATACGTCAAAAGAACTCCTGCATTTTCCGTAAAATAACGAAGCATCCGAAATTCTGTCGGTGTCAGAACACATTCTTTTCCACCGACCCACGCTCTTGCCGCATCAAAATCCACGCGCAAAAATCCATCCTCAAAACATCTGTGTTCCTGTCTCGAACCGTTTCTGCACAAAACATCGATCTTTTTCAAAAGGATTTTCATGGAAAAAGGCTTGGTCACATAGTCCTCTGCCCCCGCTTCATAGCCGCACAGCGCATCCTCTTCTAAATCTCTTGCCGTCAGAAAAAGCACCGGAATCGGTGTGCATTCCTTCACCCATTTGCAAAAATCAAACCCTTCGCCATCCGGCAGATTGACATCTAAAAGGATCACATCCGCACCTTCTTTTAAAAACAGTGTTTTTGCATTCTGGACAGAATCCGCACTTTCTGTCAGATAGCCTGCTTTTTGCAGTGCATAACAGATTCCTTCTTTTAATTCTCTATCATCCTCAACGATCAGTATTTTTCTCATGATTTTTCTTTATCTTTTCCTCCCACTCATGCAGACGTTTTGCTGCCTCCGGATTCTGTTTTTCCAATCTGTGCTCCAAGCGGACACGGCTTGCCTCTAAACGTTCTAAGACTTCCGGATGCTCCTTTTGTACCTGTTCCATGATCCTGCGTCTTCTCTTTTCAATCAATTCAAGAATGACAGCACGGTTATCCTGTGTGCTCAGGTTCTTAGAAAGCTCATCCATGTGCAGCTCCATACGCCTTAAGAACTCATCCTCGTCAATCACACCAAGGCTGTGCCAGGTTTCCATATATTTTTCCAGACCCTGCTCTGCCAGATTTTCCAAATCCGGCATCTGCTGGATATTTTCTAAGACAAGGTGTACCCGCTTTTCAATCTCTTCTACCGTATCTTCGCCAAACGCCCAGGTGAACTCTTCCAACGTATTTTCCGCTTCTGCCGGAATACTCATTAAGAATTTCTGTTTTCTCTCATCCAGCCCGCTCAGCACATACGGCTCCTGCAGCCCTGCATCGTGAAGTGCCGCCGTAATGGTACGCCGCACATGTCCTTCCTCGATCAGATGACCAATGCCCAACTTTCGCATCTGCACATTGACGGTGTCCATGTGTTCTGTCAGGTAAAAACGGATGCCGCGTTTTTGCAGATTTTCCGCTAACAGTTCTAAGCGGTCTGCTGCTGTAATGTCGATTCCCGTGACCGCTCCCGCATCCACGATCACTACTTTGGTATCGTCCTTGATATGACTTTCAATATCCTCCTGAAAAATCTTTATGTTTGCAAAAAAGAGACTTTCGCTGAACTGATAGATCAGCACATGTTCGATCTCATAGGCATAGCGGTTTTTCTTTCTGTCATAAAAACCCTCCCTGCCCGGAATGACTCCCAAAAACGCTCTTGGAGGATTCGTTGCCCGAAGGATCACAGCCACAAAAGAGAGTAACATTCCGATAATGACTCCGTAAATGGTACCAAGTAACAGCACGCCTAAAAAAGCCGCCACAAAAATATAAAATTCATTTTTGCTGACCTCATAGAGGCGCTTTGCTAAATCAAACTCCACCACCTTCATCAGTGCAGAAATGACGATCGCCGTCAGCACCGGAACCGGAAGATAGCCGATAAAACCGGTTCCAAACAGCAGTAACAGTATCATGGACAATCCTGCCGTAATGGATACCACCTGTGTTTTTCCACCATACTGCTCATTCATAGAAGTTCTTGATATGCTTCCGTTGACCGGACAGCAGCCCACAAATGCCGCTGCTAAGTTGCTGACACCACAGGCAAGGATTTCCCGGTTGTCATCAATTTTATAGCCATTCTTAAATGCAAAATTATTTTCCGACAAAAGTGTTTCTGCCATGATGACTACCGCCACCATGAGTCCGCGTCCTGCCGCCTGTGTCAGATTGACCATTCCCAGTTTCGGAAAGAAAAAGGAAGGCATTCCCGGCTCTACTTCCGCTAACAGCCGTACCCCATACTCATCAATATGGCAGACACTGGTCAAAAAGACTCCGGCAGCCATGACGACCACCGCCATTGGGAACTTCGGAGCAAATTTTCTCACTACCACGATTGCCACTAAGGAGCATACCCCAAGAATGACCGAAACTATGTTAATATTTTCACATGCTTTGATGATATGGCGTATCAGTTCTACCAACTCTCCCGAACCGGAACTGCTTCCTAAGATTTTCGGGATCTGCATGAGGATGATTGTCACGGCGATTCCGCTGATGAAGCCTCCCATGACAGGCGTAGAAATAAAATCCACTATTTTCCCTGCATGGAATAAATAAAAGACTAACAGCCACACACCCGCAAACAGTGCCACCATCGGTACAAACTGCATCGCTTCTTCCGATGCCGGTGCAATGCCAAGTGTCGCTAATGCCGCTCCTACGATCGCCGCCGGTGCTGCATCGACTCCCATGATAAACTGTGGTGACGTAGAAAAGATCGCAAATAACAAAATCGGAAATACCGAACCGTAAAGTCCGTAAACTGCCGGAAGTCCTGCCACTTCCGCGTATCCCATCGCAATCGGTATGGACACTGCCGCCATGATGATGCCCGAAAGGATATCTTTTGGCAGATACTGTACTTTATAATTTTTGCATGTGTGAAATAGTCCTGTCTTCATTCCAATCTCTCCCTGAATTTCTTTCATCATTTTATTGATAAATTTCTTATTAATAAATTTCCAATGAATTCTTTCCTCTTATATGGTATACAGCGCTCTCCGACAATGTCGGACTTTAAGAGCCTGTCCATAGAATCGAAACAGGGAATGCCTCGTCTTCCGATGCACTCCCTGTATTTTTACCTGATTTTCTTTAGCGTCTTCCACAACACTGTTTGTATTTCTTTCCACTGCCACATGGACATGGATCATTCGGATATACCTTTGCTGTCTCACGGCGCTTTGGAGTCGCTGCCACAGAATCATCTTTATTCGTTCCGGTTACTTTTGCAACCTGTTCTCTCTCTACCTTCTGCTCAATGCGGACATGGAAGAGAAGTCTTACGGTATCTTCCTGAATGTTCGCGATCATATCATCGAACATATCAAATCCGCTCATCTTGTATTCTACTAACGGATCTTTCTGTCCATATGCCTGCAACCCGATACCCTGACGGAGCTGATCCATATCATCAATATGATCCATCCATTTCTGGTCAATCACGCGCAGCATCACCACGCGCTCCAGCTCACGCATGCGTTCTTCGCCCTCAGCCTGGCCCTGACCGATTTCCTTTTCCTTCATTTCATACAGCTGATTGCCCAGCTTTGTCAGGGTTTCCTTCAGCTTATCCTTTGTCATCTGAGGCAGCGCTTCATCCTTGATATTCACCTTGCCGACAGGAATAATTGCACTCAGAGATTCGCTGAATGCCGCCATATCCCATTCCTCAGGCAGCTGGTCATCGCTCATATGTGCGTCCACCGTGCGTTCCACAACCGCGCCAATCATGCCGACAATGCTGTCTCTCAGGTTTTCACCGTAAAGCACGCGTTTTCTTTCGCCATAAATGATTTCTCTCTGCTCATTCATGACCTGGTCATATTCCAGAAGGTGTTTACGAATGGCAAAGTTGTTGCCCTCTACCTTCTTCTGTGCATTTTCAATCGCCTTAGAAAGCATCCCTGCTTCAATCGGCTCGTCCTCTGTCATGCCCATCGCATCTACCAGCTTCATTGTCTTTTCGGAGCCAAACAGACGCATCAGGTCATCCTCCAGAGAGATATAGAAACGGGATTCGCCGGGGTCACCCTGACGACCGGCACGACCACGCAACTGACGGTCTACACGACGGGATTCGTGACGCTCGGTTCCGATAATCGCCAAACCTCCGGCTTCACGCACGGCCGGCGAGAGCTTGATATCGGTTCCACGACCGGCCATGTTGGTAGCGATCGTGACCGTACCTGTTTGTCCGGCTTGTGCCACGATCTCGGCCTCGCGTTGGTGCAACTTGGCGTTCAATACATTGTGTTTAATCTTACGCAAAGTCAACATACGGCTCAACAATTCCGATATTTCGACCGAAGTCGTACCTACCAATACAGGACGACCTGCTTCTACCATTTTCACGATTTCTTCGATGACGGCGTTGTATTTCGCCCGTTTGGTTTTATATACCCGGTCGTTCATATCGATACGAGCTACCGGCTTATTGGTAGGAATCGTCACGACATCGAGCTTATAAATATCCCAGAACTCCCCGGCTTCGGTCTCGGCAGTACCGGTCATACCGGCCAGCTTGTGATACATACGGAAATAGTTCTGCAAAGTAATCGTCGCAAAAGTCTGCGTAGCGGCCTCTACCTTAACGTGCTCTTTCGCCTCGATAGCTTGGTGCAAACCATCGGAGTAGCGGCGGCCTTCCATGATACGCCCCGTTTGTTCATCGACAATTTTCACTTTATTGTCGATTACCACATATTGGTCGTTCAATTCGAAAAGGGTATACGCCTTTAACAGCTGATTCACCGTATGAACCCGCTCGGCCTTGATCGCGTAATCTTGCAAGATTCCGTCTTTTTTGGCTTGTTTTTCTTCGGGAGAAAGTCCTTGATTTTCAAGGTCGGAAAGCAGCTCGCTGATATTCGGCAATACGAAGAAATTAGGATCGTCCGATTTCCCGGTCATCACGTCGAGACCTTTGTCGGTCATATCGATACCGTTATTCTTTTCGTCGATTACAAAATAGAGGTCGTCCGTAATCTCAGGCATACGGCGGTTATTATCTGCCATATAGATAGCCTCGGTTTCGAGCAACAAAGGTTTAATACCCGGTTCGCTCAAATATTTGATAAGCGCCCCGTTCTTAGGTAATCCTTTGAAACAACGATACAACAGTACGGCTCCTTCCTCACGAATTTTTTTATCATCGGAAGCTATTTTAATCTTGGCTTCGGCCAACAACTTCGTAACCAAGTTTCGCTGCATCTTCACCAATTCTTCCACTTTGGGCTGGAACTGCTCGAACATCTGGTCATCGCCTTTGGGGGTAGGACCGGATATAATCAACGGCGTACGTGCATCATCAATCAACACAGAGTCGACCTCATCGACAATCGCATAGTTGTGCATGCGCTGTACCAAGTCGAGCGGAGAGCTGGCCATATTGTCACGCAAGTAGTCGAAACCGAATTCATTGTTCGTACCGAATGTAATATCGGCGTTATATGCATTACGACGGGCTTCGGAGTTCGGCTCGTGCTTGTCGATACAATCCACCGACAAACCGTGGAACATATAAAGAGGCCCCATCCACTCGGAGTCACGTTTCGAAAGGTAGTCGTTCACGGTTACCACATGTACGCCATTGCCCGACAAAGCATTCAAGAATACAGGGAGCGTAGCGACCAGAGTCTTACCCTCACCGGTAGCCATCTCGGCGATTTTACCCTTATGCAACACGACACCGCCGATCAGCTGCACATCGTAGTGTACCATGTCCCAAACAACCTCGTTACCACCGGCCATCCAGTGATTGGCATAAATAGCTTTGTCGCCTTCGATATGTATAAAATCATGGTCTACCGCCAAGCTCCGGTCAAAATCATTTGCCGTAACCTCGACAGTTTCATTTTGGCTGAATCGACGCGCCGTCTCTTTCATCACGGCGAAAACTTCGGGAAGCGATTCGTCGAGAACATCTTCTATTTTTTTCAATATCTCTTTCTCGATTTTATCGATTTCTTCCCATGTAGACTCGCGTTTATCGTAATCGAGCGTTTCTACATGTTCTTTCAGTTCGGCGATACGTTTACGGTCATCGGCCACCGAATCCTGAATATGTTGTTTCACCATATCGATACGGTGACGCAACTCATCGTTCGACAATTTTTCAAGTTCGGGCGAAATAGCCTTTATTTTCTGAATGTAAGGCTCTATTTCTTTTAAATCGCGCTGCGACTTATTACCGAACAGCTTTTTTAATAAATCATTAAATCCCATATAAAGTATTTGTTTTATTCGTTAAAAATTACCTATAAGGCAAAGGTATAACATACCCTGCAAAAATAGTGCAAATTTTGCTAACTCCGCAAAAAGGAATGAATTAGTATTGTATTTCGGAAAGCGGAGCATCGGCCGAACCATTCGGCGAACGAATCCGCAAAAGGCGAGAAACGGTAGGAGCGATGGCCGTCGCACGCACCGGAGAGGTGATACGCACCGGCTTCACATCGTGTGCCAAAATAAAACACGGTGCAGGAACAGCATTGACACGAACATATTCGCGGGTATCGTTCGCATCCTCATAGACGACCTCCCAACCGGGACACAAATCCAGCACGAGATCACCCGACAGTTTGGGATAATAGCCGTTTCGCATGGCGGCGACACGATCGGTTCCATTACTCAGCAACAGACGTTGCGATGTATAAACGTCTTGTACACCCGTCATCTGAATCAGAAACGAAGCTGCCCGATTACGCATTTCATCGGCATCGATATCACGCTCCTTAATCAGTTTCCGGTTCAAGAAAATCTGTCGATTCTGGTAACCTATCACCCAATCTCCTTGACCGTAAAGAGCCATCAGATAAACATTCAGCAAAGAGACTGCACGCCGGGGATAAAATTCTCCCGAAGGTATATTATAAATGGGCGACTCTTTCGCCTCCCCCTTGAAATATCCCGTAGAGGTCAAAAAAACGACCGTGTTGGCAAAACCCACTTTCTTGTCTATTTCATCGAGCAGACGCGCTATATCCCTATCCAGTCGCACATAAGTATCCTGCAACTCCAAGCCGTAGTCCTGTATGGTCTTGTTCAGATACACGCCGGCCGTATAACCGACATTCAGCATATCGAGGACACCACGGCGTCCCAAAAGTCCTTTATCCAAGAACTCCACGGCAACATCGGTAATCTCCTGATTAACCAAAGCCGTCGTCTTAAACTGCACGAACTTATCACGGCCGTCTCGGGCAAAAGTTCGTTTAAAAGAAAAATCATTCGTCAGATACGGTATGGCCGTATAACGGTCGGGCGTATAAACCGGAGTCCAAGAAAGCGTATCGATACGAGCCGATAAAGAACGCACATAATTGAATTGTTCGACATAAGCGGGAACATCACGATAATAAGTGGTCGTCGCCCACTTGCCATTCCTATCGTTAATCCAGAAAGCGCAATTAGCCGCATGTCCCGCACTGATAATAGACTGCTGTGCATCGGGCGCTACGGCATACACGCGTCCCAATCCTCCGCTCACGATTTTTACCTCGTCGCTGAGCGTCGAAGTACGAATACGTTCAGGTGAAAAAGTTTCATCGGTATAATTCCCTATCTTGGACGGGTCGTTCAGAATAAACTCTTCCCGCAGAAATGCCGTATTGAAAAAACGCTCCGACGGAATGCCATGAAAAAACGGAGTTGTTCCCGTATACAGAGTAGCCGTTGCCGAAGCCTTATCGATATTCGGGAAATCGAAAACCAAATTTTCACAGACAACTCCCTCTCGCATCAACCGTTTAAAACCCTTTTCCCCGAAAAGGTGTTGCAAGGCTTCCAAATAATCGGTACGCAGTTGATCGACCGTAATACCCACCACCAAACGAGGACTGTTGTCAGCAGACTGCACCAACGGCACGACCAGCAGAGAAAAGAGAATTGTCGCTAATACTTTATTTTTCATCTTTGTTTTTCTCCGTTTTTTTCAAACGAACGGATACCGCCAAATAGGTAAACGAACGAATTACCAATACCAACACCAACGGAAAAAATGCGGCATTAAACTGTTGTGGAATCCAGTGCCAAAGGGCCACAAATAACAACAACCCTGCAAAGTTAGCAAAATGATAGTATCTAACGATACTTTTAAGAGATTTAAACCAAATAAAAAGAGCCATCAACAGCCAAAAGGGATGCAACCAAAACGCCGAATAGTTGGGATAAGTTGCCGGGTGAACAGAAACGAACATAAGGAAAAACACGACTAAGCCGCCCAATCCGTAAATCGAAAACAAGACTGTATCGAATACCCGGGAATACCTTTTTCGGGAAATATCATATACCGACACAGCCGCGACAAAGAAGAAAAACAACCATGCGACGAAAAGTGGCGTCAAATAAAATGGTGTTTCGGGAGGACACGCCGGAACCTCAGGATCGTACAGCACCTCCGTTCGGCTCACCAACGGGACAGCCGCCGAGTCGGGACTCATTTGAACGACCGCCTCGGAAAAAGCTTTCTCTAATATTTCGGGACCGAACATTTGTTCCCGATAAGTCATCGGCCTATCCAAACCGCTTCCCAATGCCAAGTCGATACCGAAAATCAACCACGGGCAAATACCCGCATATCGGTCTATCTCCTCACGAAAAGTAGGCAAAGACTCCCCCGGCTCTTTGTATCGCACCTTATTGTCCAATACCATCTCTACCATATTACGAGGACGGGTAGCACAATTATCGAACAGGAAATTATACCGGTAAACCCGGTTCTGAGGCATGGCATTAACCAACAGAGCCTCGAATAAGGCTCTGCTTTGTATGGGTGTCAAGTTCAACACCTGTTCATCGACCTTCGATTCCCGAAACTGATAATTTAATAAGAAATCGGGAAAATCGTTTATTCCTAAACAATAATCGGTTTCACCTTTCGTGAACCGCCAGATAAAGCCGGGCGCATCGAAGTTAAACATGCCATAATTGAAAACATAATCGAAACCTCCGGGCCTCTGCTGTTTCACCCGCAAGGCCGTATGACCGAACAACTCATACACCTCCGTTCCGGGTTCGCAAGTCAATAAACTCACTTGTAAAGTATCGGGCAAGATTCCCGGTTTTGATTCCTGCGCTTGTATTTTCTCGTTGGAAAACAAGGCCACAAGAATAAAACCCAGAATTATATATAGTTTCTTCTTCATAAACACTCCACATTATTGCAGCAAAATCGGTGTAAAAGTACAACTTTCCATCTAATTACCTCGGCATGTAACTCTTTTATTTTCTTTGACTTTGATAAATTTCACATTTTTATTTCCACACTCTACCGAATAATTTTTTATCTTTGTTCGAAACACAAAACAGAGTATTATGAAAATCAAAGGTTTACTATTATCTCTATTCGTAACAAGCAGCTTACTCTCGATTGCACAAGACATAAAACTCCCCTCCCCGCAAAAACAGGGCGGAGAATCTCTCATGCAAGTTCTCTCCAAACGTGCCTCGACACGCAACTTCGATACACAAAAGAGTATAGACTCACAAACCCTTTCCAACCTATTGTGGGCGGCATGGGGATACAACCGAGAAGACAAGCGTACGGCGCCTTCGGCCATGAATCGTCAAGAAATTTCACTATATATCGTCACGGCACAAGGGGTCTATCTCTATGATGCCAAACAGAATAAACTGGCGGAAATCGCCAAAGGAGATTTCCGGGAAAACGCAGGCATGCAACCGTTCGTACACACTGCGCCTCTCAACATTATTTTTACTGCCGATTTGGAAAAAGCGCCGGGTAACGACATGATGTTCGTCGATTGCGGATTCATCTCCCAGAACATTTATCTCTATTGTGCCTCAGTCGGTTTGGGTACAGTCGTTCGCGGCTCGTTCAACGGCAATGAATTGGCAAAAATATTAAAGCTGAACGAAAAACAAAAAGTAGTATTGACCCAGACTGTCGGCTATCCGGCTAAATGATTTCTCCGGAAAAACCTTACATCATGCGACGGTTCTCATTTCTCTTTTTTACGATCGTTATATTCCTGTCTTTTTTATCTGGTTGCAAAGGCAAACAGGTCGAATCTGATTACCCGGAAAGTTCTCTTATCGATACATTCGAAGTAAAACAACAACCCCAACCGCACACAACCGGCTGGAAAAAGAGTCCTGTACGATATTCCAGTTTCCGCAAACTATTCAACGACTTGAACGACAAACATCTTGCTGTTGCCAAAAAGAGCGGGATAGAACCATTGGAATCGCTCGATGATGCCCGGAATTTGGGATTCTGGAAACTTGCTAAAATAGACAGTTGTGAATACTACACCGTCGATAAACTGACTCATTCGATCCCATATCTGACTCCCAAAACCAAATGGTTGCTCATGAAAATAGGCAAAAACTTCCAAGACTCGTTAACAAACCGAGGTTCGGGAGGAAGACAAATTATTCTCACCAGCGCATTGCGTTCCGATGAATCGATAAAGTCGTTACGCCGGCGAAATACAAACGCCAGCGAAAACTCGGCACACCGTTACGGCACGACTTTCGACATAGCCTACAATCGATACAACGTAACCGACTCGACCTATTTCGTACCCTCCGACCGACTACGAATTTTACTCGGCGAGGTTCTGTACGATTTACGCAAAGAACACAAATGCTACATCAAATACGAAATACGACAAGGCTGTTTCCACATTACGGCGAGATAAATCGAACGACAACCGTACAATCGACCGGCCTTTCGTGAAAAATTATTATCTTTGTCACAACGAAGATACGATGCGGTTCGGCATAGCCAAATCGGAAACAAGATTTTCGTTTGTCTCTGCACTTACCTTTCCGTATCTTTGAGGCGTTTAACAATAATCGACCGATGAAACGATATTTATATGCCCTGCGCTATCTGATTTCGATACATGTGTTGGGACTTATTCTCTTTACGGCATTCCGTCTGATCCTCTTCCTACAAGGGTACGAATATCTTATGGACGAAGAAATTTCGGTATTCACCCGTCTCGAAGCATTCGTCCGGGGATTGTGGCTCGACAATGTCGTAGCCTGTTATATATCGATTCTGCCGCTCGTTATCATCTCGATCTGTTCCCTGATAGGATATTTCGGTAAAAACCTGTACCGGGGAATCCATATCTTTTTCTCGGTCTTTTATGTCGTGGCGTTCGCCATATTGGCTGCCGATATACCTTATTTCGCTTACTTCTTCAAACACATCAACGCTTCCATTTTCAACTGGTTCGGCTACACCGGAACGACATTGGGACTTATGTTCGGAGAGTTCTCCTATATCGTCGCATTCGTCTTGTTTCTGTGTCTCTCTTTCCTTTTCGTCTTTCTCTCCCGAATATTATTACATCGGACTTGTCGCGATATACAAAGAGTATCTGCCGAAAAATTTCATTGGAAACCCGAGCTGCTTACACTCCTTTGCTCGACTCTTCTAATAGGAGTATGTTTATTCGGCATACGCGGACGCATGGGATACAACCCTATCAAAGTAAGTGCAGCCTATTATTGCAACAATACATTTTTGAACCAATTGGGTATAAGCCCCTCGTTCAATTTATTGCGCAGTTCGTTAGAGGCGTCCAAATCGGAAAATCGGGAAATTGATTTGATGGACGAGAAAGAGGCGATCTCTACGGTTCGCAGAGAACTGAATATCACGGACTCGCTTCCCGACATATCGCCCATTGCCCGAAAAATAGACAATCCGGGACAACCCAGCCGTAAAAACGTAGTCCTCGTTTTCATGGAATCGATGTCGGCCGAATTGCTGGGGCATTTCGGTAATCCCGAGCACCTCACCCCGTTTCTCGATTCAATAGCCGTCCGGTCGCTTTGCTTCAATCGATTTTTCTCGGCGGGAACTCATACCAACCATGCCATACACTCCGTCTTGTATTCCTATCCGGCTCTGATGAAACGGAATTCCATGAAAGGAGCCGTTATTCCTTTCTTCGCCGGACTACCCACCATTTTACAAGATAACGGATACCGTACGCTTTTTTTCATGACTCATGAGTCACAGTATGATAACATGAACGGCTATCTGCGAACCAATGGATTCGACCGCATCTTCGCACAAGAGGACTATCCGAAAGACAAAGTAGTCAACAGTTTCGGTGTCCAAGACGATTTCCTATACCAATACGCCCTGCCCATTCTCACAGAGACTGCCAACGAGGGGCAGCCCTTTTTCGCTGTATTGTTAAGCATCAGCAACCACCCACCGTATGTTATTCCCAAAGATTTCAAGACACACAGTAATACTGACGAACATCGAATCGTCGAATTCGCCGACCATGCTTTAAAGGAATTTATCGACAAAGCGAAACAACAGGAATGGTTCGACAACACGATATTTGTCTTCGTCGGTGACCACGGGAAAATCGTGGGTACTCCCCGCAGCGATATGCCGCTCAGTTTCAACCATGTGCCACTTTTCATTTATTCGCCTTCATTTATCGAACCCCGACAGATAGAAGACCTCGGCGGACAAGTGGATATAGCTCCCACCGTATTGGGTTTGCTGAACATAGACTATACCGACAACGGATTCGGAGTAAACCTCCTGCAAGAAAAACGTAAAGCGGCATTCTTTACCTCCGACGATGCTATCGGATGCGTGAACGATTCACTGTTCTATATCTATAAACCCAAAGAAAACCAAGAGTGGTTGCTCTCGCAAGAAAGAGCTATCGAAAAGGGGGGCAATATCGATAATCCTGCCGTCTGCCAAGAACTGCGGGAATATGCCTTCTCCATGCTTCAAACCGCACAATACCTCATGAGCAACAACCTCACAGGGAAATATATAGGTTATCAACCCCGTTAAACGACCGACTGTTATGAATAAGATATTTTATACATTCGTTCTTTCGGCGCTCGTACTCCTTTCAGTACAATGTAATCCGAAATCCCAAGAAAGCGACGAACAACTCGAAAACGATTCTATCATCGAGTATGCCGAACTACTCTCTATTACCTGTCATGACGACTACACCGATGTAAAAATAAGCAACCCGTGGGACAGCGCCCGGTTGCTGCACCGATATATCCTCGTTCCCAAGACACAAAACGTTCCATCGAATCTACCGCAAGGAACCGTCGTAAGGACTCCGTTGTCCAATACATTAGTCTATGCCTCGGTACATTGCAGCCTGTTGGAGCAATTAGACGCATTATCGCAAATAGGAGGAGTCTGCGACCTCTCCTATATCAAAACGCCCGCTTTGCTCTCTCGTGCGGAAAACGGAAAACTGACCGATGCCGGAAATTCCATGTCGCCCGACATCGAACGAGTAATGTCGTTGAATCCGGATGCCATCTTATTATCTCCTTTCGAAAACGCCGGATACGGACGTATCGGGAAAATGGGAATACCCATTATAGAATGCGCCGATTATTTGGAAACTTCACCTCTGGGCCGGGCAGAATGGATAAAATTCTTCGGTCTGTTATACGGTAAAGAGGTCGAAGCCGATTCCATTTTTACGGAAGTCGAAAAAAACTATACCGAATTGAGAGATAAAATAGGTGTACTTTCTTCTGCTCCCGTTGTCATCAGCGAATTAAAAAGCGGTTCGGCATGGTATATGCCCGGCGGAAAAAGCTATATGGCCCGCTTTTTCAAGGATGCCGGAGCCGCTTACCCGTGGAGCGACAATACAGAAACAGGGTCTATTCCGCTCTCTTTCGAAACGGTATTCAACCGAGCAGGAAAAGCCGACATTTGGCTTATTAAATCGTTCCACGTGTCGGAGCTTTCCTATCGGACTCTGCAAAAGGAATATGCACCCTATGCAAGGTTCAAAGCCTTCCGGGAGAAAAAGATATACGGTTGTGACTCGTCCCGATGCAACTACTACGAAGAGACTCCGTTTCGTCCCGACCTGTTGTTACAGGAACTCGCTGCATTGTTCCACCCCGGCCTGTTCCCCGACTATCGATTCCGCTACTATCAACCGTTATCCGAATGAACGACAAACCGAACAAGCAACATGAACAACGGCTAATAGTCGTTCTCGTCCTGTTACTTTTGGCATTATGTGCCGCCAATTTATGGTTCGGGTCGGTACAAATACCGGCTTCGGCCGTATGGGATATCCTGTGCGGGAAAGAACCTGAAAAGGAGGTCTGGAAATTCATCGTGCTGGAATCCCGATTACCGCAAATGGCGGCGGCACTCCTGTCGGGAGCCGCATTGGCAGTTGCCGGGCTGCTTCTTCAAACGGCATTCAACAACCCGCTCGCCGGACCTTCGATATTAGGAATCGATACGGGAGCCAGTTTAGGAGTGGCTTTGGTCATGTTATTTTGGGGAGGGACACTCGGCGTGTCCGAGGCAACCACCCTCACCGGATTCACCGCCATCATTGCCGGAGCTTTTCTCGGTTCTGTCACGGTGTTAGGTACAATACTCTTTTTCTCGACCATTGTCAAGAACAACATCATGCTCCTCATCGTCGGTATAATGGTAGGTTATATTACTTCGTCGGTTATCTCTCTACTCAACTATTTCGCAACGGCCGAAGGGGTACACTCCTATACGATTTGGGGTATGGGAAATTTCAGCGGAGTCACCGGCGAGCAGCTGCCCTATTTCGCACTTTTCGTATCTGTCGGACTTATCATCGCAATACTTCTGATAAAACCACTCAATGCCTTGCTGCTCGGTGACCGTTATGCTGCCAATCTGGGAGTAAACATTAAACTCACCCGCAATCTGCTGCTCATCGTCACCGGTCTGCTCACGGCATCGACCACGGCATTCTGCGGCCCCATTTCGTTTATCGGTCTTGCCGTTCCTCATATCGCCCGACTGTTATTGGGGACATCGAACCACAATACCCTGTTGCCGATGGCCTTGCTGTGTGGAGCCGTAACCGCATTGCTGTGCAATCTCATCTGTATCCTTCCGGGAGAATCGGGCATCCTGCCCATCAATGCCATCACTCCGGTCTTAGGTGCGCCGGTGATTATTTATGTCATCATCAACCAACGAAAAATCCAATATTTCAACTGATGGAGGAACAGACAAACATATTATCGGCACAGCAGCTCTGTATCGGATATAAAACGGGGCACGGACACGTCAAGCAAGTTCACGGCGATCTGTCGTTCTCCCTACGCAAGGGCGAGCTCACCTGCCTGTTAGGCGCAAACGGTTCGGGCAAATCGACTCTGCTACGCACCTTATCAGCGTCCCAACCTTCGTTATCGGGAAAAATCCTGTTGAACGGAAACGAGTTGTCTGTCATGTCAGAGCGGGAAATTTCCCGCCAAATCGGGGTTGTACTGACCGACAAGACACAAACCGGAGGATTGACCGTATATGAGCTGGTCGCCCTCGGGCGGCAACCGCATACGGGATTTTTCGGGAAACTCGACCGACAGGATCGGCAAGTAGTGGACGAAGCTATCGAAGCCGTGGGCATCTCACACAAAGCGCACTCCTATATGGCGCAACTCTCCGATGGAGAAAAGCAGAAAGCTATGATCGCAAAAGTATTAGCGCAAGAGTGCCCTCTGGTTATACTAGACGAACCAACCGCTTTCCTCGACGTGGTGAGCCGCATAGAAATCATGACTCTGTTACACCACATCGCCACGGCCCAAAACAAAGCGATACTACTGTCGACTCACGACATAGAACAAGCGCTGGTGCTCGCCGATTGCCTATGGCTTTTACGGAAGGGGCACGGAATGCGTAGCGGAATAACCGAGGACCTCATTTTGAACGGAGAACTCGATACCTTGTTCGACCGTAAGGAAATTTGTTTCGACCGGGCGCATGGCAGTTACTACCCTTCGGTTCAATGGGAAAAAGAAATTGTCGTAGATGCGACGGACGAAACGCTTCTCCATTGGACAGTCAATGCTCTGAATCGTAACAATTACGGTTGCCGCATATCACCTTGCGAAGCCGATGCATCGCTTCCCCGCCTCACCGTCGAAAGAAACGACTCGCTGTCGTTACACACCGCAACGAACGAAGTGCGATTTACCTCTTTCGCCGCCTTCATTGCATACCTTAAAACACCGACTCAAAAGGGTTGAATGGATTCCGAAGGTTGAGCACTATCAACCATACCCGAAAAATAGCACGGAAAAGGGTCTCAAACTCCTCCTCTACACACTGTAATAACATGTCACCTTGTTCGTAAAACGGCAACCATAGACCGGGCGGCATTCTTTGGAGCGCCGGGAGCACCCAATCGCTCGGCAACAAGATCATATCCCGCCAACATTTTCTTTCGGGTAGTCTCTTCGAACAACGAAGTTAACTCTCGACGAAGATTCTCAGGAGTCGCCCGATAGCCCAATAACTCGCATACGACAGGACTATCGGCTATCAAATTAACCAACGAAACATACGGTACTTTCAAGATTTTCTCGAATGTTTTATAAAACAACTTGCCTCCTCCCAGTCGATAGCATACCACCTGAGGCACTCGCAACAAAGCGGTTTCGAGCGTAGCGGTTCCCGATGTGACCAATGCCACCCGACTCTGTTGAAGCAAACGATAAGTTTTGCCCCAAACAACTTTTACCGAACGGTCCTGCAAATAAGGAGCATATTGGTCGGGAGAAATACCGGGAGCCCCTGCGATAACCAACTGATAGTCGTGGAACGTTTTTGCGGCCTCTATCATTAAAGGCAGATTATGATCAATCTCGGCTACCCGGCTACCCGCCAGCAGAGCTATTATGGGCTTTTTTCCCAAGCCGCACTCCGCCGTAAAATCCTCGAAACTCTCATCGGCATAAGGCCGCACAGCCAATTCATCGACCGTAGGATTTCCTACATACTCCACCGTATAATCATGCTTGGCATAAAACGAAACCTCGAACGGAAGAATGGAATAAAGTCGGTCTACATACCGACGGATACTCTTTACCCTCCATTCCTTCCAAGCCCAAATCTTAGGAGAAATATAATAATAAACCGGAATACCCAAACGACGTTTCACATATTTGGCTATTTTCAGATTGAAACCCGGATAATCTATCAATATAACCACATCGGGACGGAATGCGGCAATATCCTGTTTACACAAACGCATGTTCGCCAAAACTTTATCGAGATTCATCAACACCGGAATAAATCCCATATAAGCCATATCCCGATAATGCTTTACCAGCGTACTGCCACAAGAAGCCATCAAGTCACCGCCGAAAAAACGAAATTTGGCGTTTGCATCTTCCTGTTGCAAAGCTCTCATCAAATTGGAGGCATGTAAATCGCCCGAAGCCTCCCCGGCGATAAGATAATATTTCATACCCGATTAGGAATAATTGGTCACGTCATTCGACCCTGACAGCTGTCCCGCTGCACGTAACCATCAACATACTACCCGATCCGCCGACAGTCTCATAATCCAAATCGATACCCACCACGGCATTTGCGCCCAATGCTTCGGCCTGTCGAGCCATTTCTTCAAGAGCCGTATCTTTGGCCTCTCTCAAAACCGCTTCGTAAGAACCGGAACGGCCTCCGAAAAAATCTCTTACCCCTGCAAGAAAATCACGGAACACATTCGCCCCGATAATAGTCTCACCTGTCACAACTCCCAAATACCTTACAATCTGTTTCCCTTCTACCGAAGGAGTCGTAGTCATTAACATAGCCATCGATTTATTCGTTATTTATCCGATTACAAATATAGCAAAAGGTGAGAGCAGAGGCAAACAGAAATCACATTTCCGACTTGCCTATCCCGAACCGCAGCTTATCTTCGTACTTACAAAGATAGTGAAAGGAGCAAGTAGTACAAACATACTTGTTCTTTTTTATCGAGTTACATTCTATATTGCAATTACAAAATCAAAACGCCACTCTCCCGAAAGAAAATCGTCAGCCTTCCGCAATAAAGATGCACCGATATCGTTTTTATAATACAATGAAAGCGACAACTTTTGCTTTAATTTTACTGAGTATCTTGACAGGTACATGCCTGACGAGCTGCATCGATGACGATTTCACCACAAATCCGTCGCATGTACTCGCATTCTCCACCGATACGGTTGCTTTCGATACCGTATTCACCACGATAGGTACATCAACTCGTTCATTCCGCATTTACAACCGGAACAAGAAATCGTTGAACATCTCTTCCATCAAACTTGCCGATGCCGAACATTCGGGCTTTCATATCAATGTGGACGGTATGTCGGGCGATAATTTCACCAATGTCGAAATCCGAGGGAAAGACAGCCTATATGTATTTGTAGAAGCCAATATCGATCCTACCAATCAGGACAATCCCATTTTCATCGTCGATTCGATCGTCTTTGTAACCAACGGCGTCCAACAAGACGTAAAGCTGACTGCCTACGGACAGGACGTTATCATCAAAAGAGGGGAAACCTTCACGACCGATACCCATCTGACCGATGAACGGCCATACCTCATCTACGACAGTTTAGTCGTGGCTCCGGGAACGACATTACAAATAGAACCCGGTGCAAGACTGCATTTCCACCATAGAGCTTCGCTGTTGGTACAAGGGAAATTACAAGTCGAGGGGTCGATGGAAGCCCCCGTTCAAATACGAGGCGATCGACTCGACCGGCTCTTTGCAGACTTGCCTTACGACAATCTCGGCGGGCAATGGGGCGGTATCCGTTTTTATCCCGAAAGTTTCGGAAATAAAATATCGTACGCTTATGTACGAGGAATGACTTCGGGTATCGTATTGGATTCGTGCGCTTCGGAAGAGCCTCGTCTCGAAATAGCGAATTCCCGCATACGCAACTCGTCGGGTAATCTCATCACATCGGTATACAGCCGACTAAATTGTTGGAACAGCGAGCTTTCCGATGCCGGAGGAGCCATACTCTCGCTGACAGGAGGAATAGCCGATTTCACCCACTGCACGATCGTCAACTACTATTTCTACGACATTATCACCTCGCCCATCGTGAACATGAGCTATTGTGCCCCGGCCGATACGATTTCGGGAGGTCCCGCCCTTCTGCGAGCCCGGTTCAACAACAGCATACTATACGGTAATACATCGGAAATTCCCTCGATCGACCTCACCGGCAGCCATGTATATTTCCGTTCCTGCCTCCTCCGTTCCAACGGAGAAGACGATGACAATTTCATCAATACCGTATGGAACGGACAACCGTTTTTCAAAGCCACCGGCGAAGAACATTACTACTACGATTATCGAATCGGGTCGGATAAATCCGATGCTATCGGGAAAGGAAACCCCGATTTCGCGATCTTCCCATTGGATAAAGATATGTATGGGAACCTTCGTTCCACGAGTGTAGATATCGGAGCTTATCAATACATACCACAAGAAATTCCCGAAGAATAGAGAATGCACATAACATTCAAAAATGCGCAAATAGCACCCTTTTTGGTCTTCCTCCTCTCTTAATAAAAGTTACAAAGTTCAATTACTCACCCTATTTGTATAACAAATTTCTTTTTTCTCTCTCATTTTTCTATTTTTGTAAGAGATATTAAAACCTCTTTCTAAATATTTGCAATCATGAGCGAAGAGATACGACAAATAGCGGAACGGCTCGTTGGCCTTAGAGATGCCCTAGACCTTCGACCCGAAGATATTGCATCGACCTGCAACATCGATTTGGAAACCTATTTAGGTTACGAGTCGGGCGAAAAAGACATTCCGGTCAGTTTCCTGCACCAGATAGCCAAGCACTACGGCGTAGAATTACCGGCATTGATGTTCGGATACGAACCCCGAATGAACTCTTATTTCCTTACCCGAAAAGACAAAGGTGTCGCCGTAGAGCGTACAAAAGCCTATAAATATCAATCGTTGGCCGCCGGATTCGCCAACCGCAAAGCCGACCCTTTCATGGTCACGGTCGAGCCATCGGCTCCCGAAGCGCCATTCACGCTCAACACCCACCCCGGACAAGAATTTAACCTTGTTCTCGAAGGGAGCATGCATCTACGTATCGGAGAAAAAGAATTAGTGCTGAACGAAGGCGACAGTATTATATTCGACTCTACCCGTCCGCACGGTATGAAAGCGATAGACCGACAAGTCAAATTTCTGGCGATCATATTTTAAATGATCTTTCCGTAACAATAGGTATTTCACAAACATCAAGTAAAAAGAGGGAATATTCCCACATAGTCATTATGTTAGAACGCTTTTTAGATAAAACGTCTTTCTCTTCACAGGAAGACTTCATGAAAAATTTTAAGGTAAAAGTTCCCGATTGTTTTAATTTCGGATACGATGTCGTAGATGAATGGGCACGTATAGCTCCCGAAAAAAAAGCACTGCTTTGGACCAACGATCAAGGGAAAAGAATAGATTTTACATTTGCCGATATTAAACGAGAAAGCGACAAAACTGCATCTTACTTCCAATCATTAGGAATAGGGCACGGCGATATGGTCATGCTCATTTTGAAACGAAGATACGAATTTTGGTTTTCTATTATCGCTCTTCACAAACTGGGAGCCGTATGTATTCCCGCCACTCACCTGCTGACCGAGAAAGACATAGTGTACCGATGCAATGCCGCCGACATAAAAATGATTGTATCCTGCGGCGACGGGATTGTAGTCGAGCACATCAACCGGGCCCGACCGTCCTCGCCTTCATTACAACGTTGTGTCTCCATCGGGCCCATCATTCCAGAAGGGTGGGACGACTTCCATAAAGGAATAGAATCGGCTGCTCCTTTCGTCCGTCCCGAATCGGTCAACACGAATGACGATATTTCACTGCTCTATTTCACATCGGGAACCACCGGCGAGCCTAAAATGGTCGCCCATGATTTCACTTACCCGTTAGGGCACATCATCACCGGCTCCTTTTGGCACAACCTGCACGAAGACAGCCTGCATTTGACTCTGGCCGACACGGGTTGGGGAAAAGCCGTATGGGGAAAACTATACGGGCAATGGTTTGCCGGGGCGAACGTGTTTGTCTATGACTTCGAAAAATTCAAACCGGCCGACGTACTCGAAATGATACATAACTTTCACATCACTTCGTTTTGCGCTCCTCCCACCGTATTCAGGTTTCTCATTCGGGAAGACCTCACCAAATACGATATTTCTTCTCTAAAATATTGTACCATAGCCGGTGAAGCTCTTAACCCCAAAGTATACGAAGAATGGCTACGGCTCACGGGTATAAAACTGATGGAAGGTTTCGGACAGACCGAGACGACTCTCACTATCGCCACCTATCCGTGGGTGGAACCCAAACCGGGATCGATGGGAATACGCAACCCGCAATACGACATAGACCTGCTCACAGCCGACGGACGCTCGGCCGAAGATGGTGAACAGGGACAAATCGTTATCCGCACCGATCACGGGAAACCTTTGGGACTGTTCAAGGAATATTACCGTGACCCTCAAAAAACGTATGAAGCCTACCATGACGGTATTTACTATACAGGCGATGTAGCTTGGCGCGACGAGGACGGATACTTCTGGTTCGTGGGTCGTGCCGACGATGTCATCAAATCGTCGGGCTACCGTATCGGTCCATTCGAAGTGGAAAGCGCTCTAATGACCCACCCCGCCGTAGTGGAGTGTGCCGTGACCGGAGTCCCCGATGAAATCAGAGGACAAGTTGTCAAAGCTACTATCGTACTATCGGCCGCATACAAAGACAAAGCGGGAGAAGCTCTTGTCAAAGAGATACAAGACCATGTGAAAAAAGTCACGGCTCCCTATAAATATCCTCGGGTTATCGAGTTCGTCGAAGAGTTGCCCAAAACCATCAGCGGGAAAATACGCCGAGTAGAAATACGAGACAAAGACAAAGTCTAATAACGTAAAACGATCGTCCCATGCAAATCAGTAACGATTGGTTCGTCGCCGAAACAGAATTTGAAAACAAGTCTTTAATCATACGAGGGAGACTATTTCTCAATACTATCAGGCAATCGGGAAAATTCGCCACACGTATCGCTCTCGTATGGGAATATCAGGGCGATGAAAAAGGCATGCCCACCGAAAAAGAGACGCAAGCGCTCGATAGCCTCAACGAGAAACTGCGCGATATATTGGAAGAGAAAGAAATCGCAATACTAACCGCCATTCATATAGGAGGAAAAACCGCCTGCTATGAATATTACGGAATCTCAGCCGAAAAATTCTCCATCGTCTTGAACGAGACTTTCAGCGAATACCCGCCGCTGCCGATAAAAATTGGAGCGGAAAGTGACCCCGAATGGAACAACTACATCGAAACGATTCAACAATTCGCCATGCAGCCATGAGTTACAGACGTAAACGTATTACCGTAAAAATAGGGAGTAACGTTCTTGCTCGTCCAGACGGTACGCTAGACATCACCCGTATGTCGGCTCTCACCGACCAAATCGCCGAGCTGCACAAAGCCGGAGTCGAAATTATTGTCATATCGTCGGGAGCTGTGGCATCGGGCCGCAGCGAATTGAAGATACACCGCAAGCTCGACGCAGTTTCTGCCAGACAATTATTCTCGGCTGTGGGGCAAGCCAAACTCATCAATCGTTATTACGAGCTATTCAGGGAACACAATATAGCTTGCGGCCAAGTGCTCACGACCAAAGAAAATTTTTCTACCCGGCGACAGTACCTCACACAAAAACAATGTATGGAGGTTATGCTTGAAAACAAGGTTATCCCTATCGTTAACGAGAACGACACGATCTCGGTTACCGAGTTAATGTTCACCGACAACGACGAACTGTCGGGGCTCATCTCTGCCATGATGGACTCCGAAACCCTCGTCATTCTCAGCAATATCGACGGTATTTACAACGGGGCTCCGGGACAAGCGGACAGTAAAGTCATACCAGAAATTCACCCCGGTCAAGAACTGTCGCAATACATACAGTCGGGGAAATCCTCTTTCGGGCGGGGCGGTATGCTTACCAAATGCAACATCGCCCGTAAGGTAGCGGACGAAGGTATAGAAGTCATCATCGCCAACGGCAAGAAAGAAAATATCTTGCCCAATCTTTTACGGGAAAACAGCTCGGCGATTTGCACGCGATTCATTCCCTCTGCCAACCCCATATCGAGCATTAAACGTTGGATCGCCCACTCCGAGGGATTCGCCAAAGGAGAATTACATATCAATGCCGGAGCCGTGCAAGCGATCCACTCGCAACAAGCCGTCAGTATATTGCCGGTTGGAGTCACTCGTATCGAAGGAGACTTCGAAAAGGACGACATTGTCCGCATCATCGATCCCGATGGAAATTCCATAGGAGTAGGCCGCATTGCGTTCGACAGCGAAACAGCCCGAGAATTTATCGGACATCAGGGTGCGAAACCTTTCGTCCACTACGATTATCTCTATCTCGACTAACTTTAACGATTCCGATACAACTATACTCGAAAAAAAAGATTACTTTTGCTTTACACACATTATGAGCTATGACCGCCGATGTATCACATATTTTCGAAAACGCACGAGTCGCTGCCCGCAAATTGAATCTCGTCGATACCGAGACTATCGATAAAATACTTCTTGCCGTTGCCGACGAAGCCGAGAAAGAAGTCGATTACATCTTGCAGGAAAACTGTCGGGACTTGGCTCTTATGCCGAAGACAGACCCCAAATACGACCGGTTAATGCTCTCGCGGGAGCGAATTTTAGGAATAACCTCCGATATGAGAAAGGTAGCAAGGCTTCCCTCTCCATTGGGCAGAATATTGGCTTCATTCGACAGGCCCAACGGCATGCGCATCGAAAAAGTATCTGTACCGTTCGGAGTCATCGGCATTATCTACGAAGCCCGTCCCAATGTAACCTTCGACGTTTTTTCTCTTTGCTTGAAATCGGGGAATGTCTGTATTTTGAAGGGAGGTAGTGATGCCCAACATTCCAACAACGCCATTATCAACATTATCAACAAGGTGTTGATAAGTTACGGAATAGACTCTAACACAGCAACTTTACTACCTAACGACCACAGCTTTACCGACAAGTTATTAACCGCCGTGGGACAAGTCGACCTTATCATTCCAAGAGGCAGCGGTCGATTGATAAATTATGTACGCGAACATGCGCTTGTACCGGTTATCGAAACCGGAGCCGGGATATGCCACACCTATTTCGACAGTGACGGAGATTTGGAAAAAGGCCGCAATATCGTGTTCAATGCCAAAACCCGCCGGGTGAGCGTATGCAATGCGCTCGACTGTCTGATTATTCACAGGGAGAGATTATCCGACCTTGCAAACCTCTGTAAGCCGTTGTCTGAAAAAAACGTACTCATATACGCCGACCCGAAAGCCTATGGCGCACTTGCGGGGAAATATCCGGAATCCCTCTTGCAGCCAGCGACCGACGATAGTTTCGGGACGGAATTTCTGGATTATAAGATGGCCATCAAAACCGTCGACTCCTTTGAAGAGGCTTTGGCTCACATAGCCCGCTATTCCTCGAAACACAGCGAAAGTATAATCACCGAAAACGAATCTCACAAACAACGCTTCGCTCACGAAGTCGATGCCGCATGCGTATACACCAACGTGTCTACCGCATTCACCGACGGAGGACAATTCGGATTCGGGGCAGAAATAGGTATCAGCACACAGAAACTGCATGCAAGAGGTCCTATGGCTCTACCCGAGCTAACGACTTATAAATATATTATTTCCGGTAACGGACAAACCCGTCAATAAAACATTATGAGACATTTCACTAACGTACACGACCTCGGAGATTTAAACGCTGCTGTTAAAGAAGCTCTCGAAGTAAAATCCAATCGGTTTGCCTACAAACACTTGGGGCAGAATAAAACCTTGATGATGATTTTCTTCAATTCCAGCCTCCGTACTCGCCTAAGTACACAAAAGGCAGCTATGAATTTGGGCATGAATGTCATAGTTTTAGACGTCAATCAAGGAGCTTGGAAATTAGAGACCGAACGAGGTGTAGTCATGGACGGGGATAAACCGGAGCATTTACTCGAAGCTATACCGGTCATGGGGTGTTACTGCGACGTGATAGGCGTGCGTTCTTTCGCCCGGTTCGAAAGCAAAAGCGACGACTATGAAGAAAAAATTCTTAATCAGTTCATTCGATATTCAGGCCGACCGGTATTCAGCATGGAAGCAGCTACACGGCATCCATTGCAAAGTTTCGCCGACCTCATCACCATCGAAGAACATAAAAAAACAGAACGCCCCAAAGTAGTCCTCACATGGGCCCCTCACCCGAAGGCTCTACCTCAGGCCGTACCTAATTCTTTTGCCGAATGGATTAACCAAACCGATTACGAATTTGTCATTACCCACCCAGAGGGGTATGAATTAGCCCCTCAGTTCGTAGGCAATGCCCATGTGGAATATGACCAGCGAAGAGCTTTCGAGGGGGCAGACTTCATCTACGCTAAGAACTGGGCAGCCTATGCCGACCCACATTACGGACAAGTCATCAGCACAGACCGGGCATGGACGGTAGATAGCGAAAAAATGGCTTTGACCAATAACGCTTTTTTCATGCACTGTCTTCCGGTACGTCGCAACATGATTGTTTCGGACGATGTTATCGAAAGTCCGCAATCATTGGTAATCCCCGAAGCCGCCAATCGGGAAATCTCGGCACAAGTCGTACTGAAACGTATTCTTGAATCCCTCTAATTCTATACTTATGAAACGGCTTTTGACTTTCTTTCTGATATGTTTCTCATTCGTCGAATATACCCGGGCAGAAGATATTATCGACTATAAGTACTGGGACGAAGGGAAATTGACATGGGACGATTTCCAAGATACTCTCAGTCTCAAAGGAGTACCCTCGGCTTTTAACGCTTTTCTGAGAATTGAAAAAACAGAAAAACGAGATGGCAATACCCGCACGATCCGTCCCGAAGCGCAAGCCTGTTTCGACAAACGTCATTCTTTCGCCGACCGGCAAATACAAAACGAGAACTTACTGCGGTTGTTCCAGCTGAAATACGATTTGCTTGAAATGTATCGGCGAAGACTACAAACCGAATTAAATCTCGGAGTGGTGGGTATTGCCGCCGACAATCGCACTCGGCAATACATGGACCTATACACAGAACAAAGCAAAAAAGCAGAACAAGAAACCGAAAACGGACAGAACGAGATAAAGCTGCAAGAATGGGAGTTCTACGTAACCAAAGAACTGATCGAAAACCCGGCTCCGTCCATTCCTCGAATCTCTCCGCGGCGATTCGGATACGGGTTCTATTTAGGAACCGGCGCCTCCTTCCCGGTCGGAAGCATTGCCGACTATTGGGATCCCGCTTGGCAAATCAATGTCGGATTCGATTTAGCTTATGCCAATACACATCTGCTCTGCGACTTTTCTGCCGGAACAGCCCGTACCCGTCAGGAAATTACAGTTTCCAACGGACAAATCACGGATAAATGGCTTCGAAACGGACATAACACCTATACTTCTATATCCTTAGGTATAGGACAACAACTTATCTCCACCAAGTATTTCGCCCTTATGCCTTATGTCGGGTGTATATGGTCGGGATACTCCGATCAAGCAAAAATTCAAGAAGGAAGAAACGAAAGAACGACATTGTCCTACACGAATTTTAATTGGACGGCCGGAATATGTTTCGACTATCGGTTCTCCACGACAATATCCTTAGTTCCTTCATTCTGGCGCGGTCATCGTGAAATATTTACCGCATCGATTCGTACAAAGCTATTTATCAATCGGGAGCAATTCCACAACTTCAAAATAGCACCCGACGACAACGGTAGCATGCTGAGAGGCTGTAAGCTGGGATTCTCGGTCGCTTGCCTCGGATTCAGCAGATTACTGCAAATCAAATAAAACTACATTTACGACATGAAACAATATCTCGACCTCTTACAACATGTGCTCGACCACGGCATCCTTAAAGAAGATCGCACAGGGACAGGCACTCACAGTGTCTTCGGTTATCAAATGCGTTTCGACCTGCAAAACGGATTCCCGCTCCTCACCACGAAGAAACTGCATTTGAAATCGATTATCCACGAACTGTTGTGGTTCCTTAAAGGCGACACCAACGTGAAATATTTGCAAGAAAACGGAGTCCGCATTTGGAACGAATGGGCCGACGAGAATGGCGACTTAGGACATATCTACGGGTATCAATGGCGTTCGTGGCCCGATTATAACGGCGGACATATCGACCAAATAAAAGAGGCTATCGACACCATACAACACAATCCCGACTCACGTCGCATCATTGTCAGCGCATGGAATGTGGCAGACCTACCCCAAATGAACCTACCTCCTTGCCATGCTTTTTTCCAGTTCTATGTAGCGAACGGCAAACTCAGTTTGCAACTATATCAACGGAGTGCGGATATTTTTCTCGGAGTGCCTTTCAATATCGCCTCTTATGCACTATTACTCATGATGGTCGCACAAGTGACCGGGCTCGAAGCCGGAGATTTCGTCCACACACTCGGAGATGCCCATATTTACAACAACCATATCGAGCAAGTGCGGGTACAGCTTTCTCGCGAACCGCGAGGCCTGCCTAAAATGAAACTGAACCCCAATGTAAAAAGCATCTTCGATTTCAAATACGAAGACTTTGAATTGACGGATTATAACCCTCACCCTCATATCGCAGGAAAAGTAGCCGTATAAGTATGAGTAAAATAGCATTAATCGCAGCCGTTGCCGAAAAAGGAGCCATTGGCCGGGACCAACAACTGTTATGCCACTTGCCCAACGACTTGAAACATTTCAAAACACTCACGTCGGGGCATACCGTCGTCATGGGGCGAAAGACTTTCGAATCATTACCCAACGGAGCTTTACCTAACCGCAAGAATATCGTCTTGACACATAACACGTCACTATCGTGGCCGAATGTAACTGTCGTCCATACGCTTGACGAAATACTAATACAAGACACGACAGAAGACGAAATTTTCATTATGGGGGGAGCGACACTATACAACGAAACCATCAAGATAGCCGACACGCTGTATATCACACACATTCACCATACATTCGACGACGCCGACACATTCTTCCCAACCATAAACCCATCGGAGTGGGAAATCGCAAATTCGCAAGAAATGCCGGCCGACGAGAAACACGCTTATCCTTATACATTTGTAACCTATACCAGAAGACGGATAGAAAACCGGGAACCTTCCGACAAATAACCGGGTCAATCCCTGTCGATCTGCGTCATATTCCCGTCATTGTCGAATTCCAATTCTACGAGAGGAGCCGTGTTCAACTCCACTTCATATCCCCAATCGTAACGAGCCGCTTCGACAATTCCGGCAGTAGGATACTGTGTAGCGACATAAGTCAACAAATTACCCGGCAAAATATCTATTTGTAAAGCCGACGGTAACACCTGCAAGTTGCCATCTACCTTTTGCCACCCGCCGTCCTTATAGAATTTCAATTCGAATCCGTTACTCAACCAAACTTTGTAACGGGGCTCTTCATTCTTCTTTTCGGCCTTAACTACCTTTACATCGGAAAAATAAGTACTAACAAATTGATGAACAGAATCAGGCAAGTATTGATAGTCCACTCGTTCGTCCTCATCACAGGTACTCAATCCGGCAAGCCCTGCGAACAAAATAAAACTCCACAAAAACGTTTTCATAATCTCCCATTTTAATTTTTATCTTATAACAACATCGTTTGGCAATAGGTCGATTCCTTACAAAATTTAAATAGAATCATGTTACATATAAAATAAGCGAATCAGAATGTAACACTTTTGTAACACAAATCCAACATATTGCTATAAAAACCGGAAATCACAAAAATAATGTTAAATATAATCGTTTTTCTTGGGTATTTTGTTTGTATATAAAATTATATGCGTACATTTGTAATGTGTTTTTCATGGTATTAGAATTAAGGTTAACAAAGATTGGTTGTCGTGATGACAATCAATTTTTTCATTTTAAACTGTTCCGTTTTTCATCTATACTTTCTCTCATATACTATCCAAGACACTCCATAAGAAATAAGCAGTGGTCTATCTTCTTCAAATGATTGTTGTATCTTTAAATTTTAGGTACATTTGTAACCAAAATCCAACCTTACTGCAATGAAAAAAGCATTATTATCCATCGTACTATCGGCATTTGTTTTTTCACTGATAGCGGGAACAGGACTTTCGGCCGATTCCCCGTTAACCGTATCGCAAGCTCTTGCCAAGAAGAATGACCGGAAATCCTATTATATAAATGGATATATAGTCGGAGAATACAGAGACTACTCCAACAATAAACACTTCTACAACATTGCACCGCCTTTCGATGGAACCTCAGCCTACCTCATCGCCGACGACATCGATGAAATCGATTTAAGCAAGATGATGCCCGTACAAATCAAAGACCATGTCGATTCGTACAATTTAGATGAAAATCCACAATATTGGCGCAAGCAACTGACCATAAAAGGAACGTTAACCGATTACTTCACCCTACCGGGAATTAAGAATCTCACAGATTGGATAGCACCCGGCGAAAATGTCACAGACGAAACGAAATACTGGAACTTCTATGAAACTTTTGAAACGAAAAAAGCCTATACTCCCAACAACACTTTAATGTACGGAGGAGGAATCTATGCCAGTGCCGAAACATGCCGATGGAAATTCGTAGGCGCTACATACGGAGACAGCTCCAACGATATGAAATGGGATAATGCAGCAGCCCACCTACGCCTTACAGAATCGACCTCCGGCGAACCCGGATACATCTACATGCTCGAAGATAAAAGCAACGGAATCGGGTACATACGCTTATGGGCTGCCCGATACAAAGATGATAAAGGTTATGGTTCCTTCGGTGTATACATATCCGATGACAAAGGAAAAACTTGGGAAGCCGTTCAAACCGGTATTCCAATCAAAAAAGAGTTGACCGAATACCAATTCAAAGTGATGCGTCCGGGAGAACTACGAATAAAAGTAGGTAAAACAGAGAACTCGACGACTGGAATAGACATTGACAATATCCACATCAGCGACTATTATACGACGTCGTCCGTTGAAAACATGTTGTCTCCGACAAATATACGAATATGGAGTTCGAAAGGTCATCTTTGTTTCGACACAAAAATGCCCGAACAAATCGACATCTACCTGATAAACGGCACACTCGTTAAGACTGAACATATAATCGGGAGTGGCAACATAGCCCTACTTGCCGGATTCTATATAGTCTCGATAAAAAACACCGCTACAAAAATTATCGTACCATAAATAAAAAGTAGTAGAAGCCATTAGTATATAATTTAATTGGTACACTCCAAAAAGTCCTAAATATAATTCTCCTTATTTTAACCATCAACAGATAAAAGAGAAAGAGGGAATATTTTGAAAATGGGTAGAGCAGCCAGAAGTCTTTCCATCTCTCTTTATCTCTACAATTTGCCACAATAAAAAAGCCGTATCGAATGATACGGCTTTTTCTTATCAAAAATTTATCGTTATTCCTCATTAAGAGTAATTCTCTTACAAGCAACAGCTGTAAGTTCTTTGTTGCTTGAATGAAGATACTGTTGAATAGTTTGCTTGGGATCTTTCACAAAAGCTTGTTCAAGTAAACAAACTTCTTGATAGAATTTGTTCAGACGACCCTGAGCAATCTTATCGAGCATTTCCTCTTTCTTACCCTCTTGACGAGCCTTATCTTTCGCGATTTCAAGTTCTTTTTCTACCACATCGGCCGGAACTTCATCACGAGAAACAGCGATAGGGCTCATAGCAGCAGCCTGCATAGCCACATCGTGAGCCACCTGATAATCGGTATCGGCGAGGTTAAAACCTACAATCGTAGCCAATTTATTCCCCGGGTGAATATAAGCGGTGGTATAAGGAGCCGAAATAGCTTCGTAGTAACCGAGCTCCATCTTTTCTCCGGTTTTACCGATTTCATCGACAATCAAGTTAGCGACGGGAGTACCATTGACAACCAAAGCCTTTACGGTTTCAAGATCGGTAGCTTTCGCCTCGATGGCAGCATCGAGAATAGATTTAGTCAAGGCTACGAAAGAATCGTTCTTAGCAACGAAATCCGTTTCGCACTTCAAAGCTACGATAGCAGCGAAATCGCCTTTGGCAGCAGCCAAAACGCAACCTTCCGAAGCTTCGCGGTCTTCGCGTTTAGCAGCGACAGCTTGACCTTTTTTACGAATAATTTCTTTTGCAGCTTCGATATCACCGTTAGTCTCGGTCAAAGCATTCTTACAATCCATCATGCCGGCTCCCGTAAGTTTACGTAGCTTGCTGATTTCAGCCATTGTAACAGCCATATACTTAATCTCCTATTTTTATAATTAGAAACGAACAAAGAGTGAAGTCAAAGAAAAGGCTCCACTCTTTGTCTTTGATTATTTTTTATTCTTCTACTTCTTTAACTTCAGCGGCAGGAGCTTCGTCTGTTATTTCGGCAACCTCTGCATCTTCGGCTTTCTTGCGAGAGATACGAGTTTTACGTTCTTTCTTAACAGGAGCATCCTCACCCTCGGCAGGAGCATCAACTTTTTCAGCCTTACGTTCTTCCAAACCTTCGGCAATAGCACCGCATACAGCATCGAGAACCACTTCGATGGATTTCGAAGCATCGTCATTAGCCGGAATAACGAAATCTACATCGTTCGGATTCGAGTTGGTATCTACCATAGCAAATACGGGAATACCCAAACGATTGGCCTCGCGCACGGCAATATGTTCTTTCAAAACATCGACAACGAACAAAGCGGAAGGCAGACGATTCAAATCGGCAATACTACCCAAAGTCTTTTCCAACTTGGCACGTTGGCGAGAGATTTGCAATTTTTCACGCTTAGACAAATTGTCAAACGTTCCGTCCTTTTCCATTTTATCGATGGTAGACATCTTCTTCACAGCCTTACGAATCGTAGGGAAGTTAGTCAACATACCACCCGGCCAACGCTCGATAACATATGGCATATTCACAGCAGAAGCCTTGTCGGCGACAACTTGTTTGGCTTGTTTCTTAGTAGCGACGAACAGAATTTTTTTACCCGATTTAGCGATTGATTTCAATGCAGCTGCGGCTTCGTCGATCTTTGCTACGGTTTTATACAAGTCGATAATGTGGATACCGTTACGCTCCATGAAAATATAAGGAGCCATAGCAGGATTCCATTTTCTTTTCAAGTGTCCGAAATGAACACCGGCTTCCAATAACTGGTCAAAATTAGTAATAGACATTTTTTCTTTGTTTAATTTGTTTACATTCTACTTACACAACCACAAGGTAGTTCCCTATGAAAAGAAAAGTCCTTGCGGTTTGGATACTAAACACAAATATATCTTCGGCCTCAGGCCGTCGCATATTAACGTTTACTGAACTGGAATCTCTTACGAGCTTTGGGACGTCCCGGTTTCTTACGTTCAACGGTACGCGGGTCACGAGTCATGAAGCCTTCCGATTTCAGAGCAGGTTTATCCTCGGGATTGATTTTCACCAATGCGCGGGCAATCGCTAAACGAAGAGCCTCGGCCTGTCCTTTGAAACCACCGCCATTCAGATTCACTTTAATATCATACTTTTCTGCAACGCCCAATTTTTCAAGCGGTTGCTTTACAATGTATTGAAGTATTGAAGAGGGGAAATAAACAGCCAACTCTCTTTTGTTTATCGTAACTACACCCGAACCTTCGCAAACAAATACTCGTGCTACTGCGGCTTTACGTCTGCCTAATGCATTAACTACTTCCATATTACTTATTTAAGGGTGTTAATATCTATTGTTTTAGGGGTTTGTGCAGCATGTGGATGCTCGCTTCCTCCATAAATATAAACGTTTCTCAATAATTGAGCGCCCAATTTATTTTTGGGGAGCATACCTTTCAGTACACGTTTGAATAATCTCGATTCTCCTTTTTTCATCAAATCGGCAGGAGACAATTCTCTTTGACCACCGGGATAACCTGTAAAGTTCAAATAAACCCGATCCGTCCATTTTTTCCCCGTTAATTGCACCTTATCGGCATTGATAATAATTACATTATCGCCACAATCCACATGAGGAGTATAGCACGGTTTGTATTTACCACGCAATATTTTAGCAACTTTTGCACACATACGGCCCAAAACTTGATCGGTTGCATCAACCACAACCCATTCTTTTTTAACGGTCGCTTTGTTTGCAGAAATGGTCTTATAACTTAAAGTATCCACTGCTTATTCTTTTAATTATTAAATACTTGACATATACATAGCATTCATGCTTCCGGCCAAAGAAGACATGACTACTATTCAAATTTTCTCAAATTTGGGTAATAATCGGATTGCAAAGGTACGCTTTTTATTTGAAAAACAAAAGATTTCGATTTTTCTTTTACAGATTTAAACAAAAAAATCGGCCCGGTTTTCCGGGCCGATCTATTATCAGGAAGTATTTATTTCACCAGAACTTTCGTTGTTCTACTCCCGACTTTCACAATATAGAATCCGGGTAATAGATCATATTGGTTTTCTCCTACCCCGACAGAATCTTCCAATACCGACATTCCCGAAATAGAATAAATCTCTATCTTAGAAGGAACCTCGGCTTGCACATACAACTTTCCATCTATGGCATAAACCTTAGCACCAGATACAGAGAGTGAATTTACCCCCGAAGGGATATATTCCACGATCTGCCGGTCCGAAAATTCCGATTCGACCAAATCATCGCCCAGCAAACGATAGGCCGATACCTCATAACCATATTTATACTGTCCGCATTGTAATCCAGTAAAGGAGTACGAAATAGTTTCGGGGTCCCTCACAATAACACTGTTTTCCAATCTGGACACCTGAGCACCCGCTTTCAACTTTTGTTTAACGACAATATTATCGATAAAGAAAAGAGCACCGCCATCGGTAGCGAAACGGAGGCAATCTTTTTCAATACCGTTTTTCATTTCCACCGTAAATGTTTTAGATTCCGATTTCTCGAAAGTCAGTGTTTTAGTATCGTTTTCAGAGTAGATATATAAATCGGTCCAACCGCTCGAAACCTTTGCCCATGCTGTTACTGTCACTTCGAATACGGTATCGTTATTCAGCACCAGTTCGGGCGTTTGAAGAGTCGCCTGCCAACCATACCCTCCAAGCATACCGTTTGCCAAACGAAGTCCGCCGCTAAATAACCAATTGGGCAACAAAGTATATTCATCTAGAATCACAAGAGAACTCGACTCAAACTCGTCTGGATTTTCTGGTGTAGCCAAAGTCGTTACTTTCGAAAAATCTTCTTCCAAAACGACATATTCTTCGTCTTCTCTCGCCGTATAAACACTATAATTATTCACTCTATACCCCTCGGCCTTAGGTGTTTTTTCCCAATGAGCCGTGTATGACGATTCTGTTACATCGGTAGCGGCAGCCACAACAGGAGCGACCAATCCTATTACAGCGATTTCGTCAGATGGTTCAGACTGCACTCCATTTTCCGAAGAAGCCTTTACATAATAATAGTAATCCAAATCCTCGTCTAAGCCTTCCACGGCATAAGACGTCACACTCCCTACATTCTTATCTTCGAAAACATATACATTTTCTCTGACAGGCATACAACTGTAAGAAATATCATCGATAGCGACACGTCCGTTATTCTTCTGTTCGAACCATATCTTTACCCGATAACAATCGGACGGTAGAGAAGAGGTAAGATCGATATAGCGCCCCGTTTGAAGCGAAGAAGCAAAAGAATAACCCAAGTCCTTCCACTCTACTCCATTAAAATATTCAGCATGAATTTTTGAGCTATTTCCAGAAAGCATAGTTTTACCCCAAAACGAAAAGCTATCCATAGGATCATCTTCCAACGGAGTTACGATAGAGTCTCCCGTAGCATCAAATGCCAATGCAACCGAAGCAGAATTGTAATTGCCTTCATCTGTATACACATGACGAGTCCCATGAGTAACGACATCGACAACCCAACCTTCGGGATATTGAGGATTACCAGAGCTAATCAACGAGTCGGTACAATTAACGGTATCGAAAGTCTCCTTCACTGTTTTCGGGGCCTTCCCATCAGGGAATCGTTTACTATACACGCTCAATAAATAGTCTTTGGCTCGCTCGCTGCTTTCCCAATGAGCCGTAAACCCCTCCCGAGTGAGATCAGTTGCTTCAAACGATTTAGGCGTAGGAATAATTTCTTTTATCCGAACAATCTTTATATCATCAATTAAAACTTTGTCTTCATCGCCAGCAGAAAACTGAATAAAGCAACGGTCAAAAGTACCTTTTTTAAACTCTCCCGTATAGGTTTGCCAATCAGTGGTAAGTGTATGTATATAAGAATCGATAGTGTTATAACCTTCACCCATCACTACATTTATTTTCGATTGCTCCCCCTCTTGCAGACGAGCTCGAAAAGAATAAGTAATCACCCCCGAATAATCCCCCTTAGGAGTATTCAAATAACCACCTTCATAGAAATAATAATTATATACAGGAGCTATCGCACAAATTCCCCCAGCCTGAAAAATACCCATACCAGACCAGCCCGCTTGTTGGGTATATTGGGCATCGATTGCGCCAGTACTTTCATCTGCCAAATCCTGTTCCGTAGGAGCTGTTTCAGCCCCCTCGACAAATTTGGAAAAATCCTCGTTAATCAATACGACCGGCGTCGATTCCGAAACAACGATCGCCGACACATTCACAGTTAATAAAACTACGAATAAAATACAAAGTAAACCTCTTTTCATAAACTAAAATTTATAGTGAATTTTGGATTTTTCAAAAAACAAATCGAAGAGCACGGATATAACCCAAAGCTCATCTACACTAAAACGAGAGGTTACAAATGTAAATATTATAAATAATAAACAAAATACAACATATCCATTTTCAAAAAATCTATATATTAGATATTATCAAAGGGTTATGAACCGAAAATCAGGGGTATGGAGCGGCGTCGGGGACGACAGGGGCGAGCTCTCAGAGACGGGAGTTTCTGAGGGGTGGGGTTTAATCCGCTAACGATGAGGTGAAACGATTCCGGTTAGGTTGAACTTCTCCGTCTTTTGGATAGGAGCGGGGGTTGCGAGTCCTATATACAAAAAAAGAAAG
>ERZ827156.794-NODE-794-length-42261-cov-4.548145_pt1 | contig 42261 bp, 57 predicted proteins | sample MGYA00519919_ERZ827156 | MGnify/ENA primary metagenome ERZ827156 (study PRJEB31778, sample SAMEA3449269) | human gut metagenome | biome: human gut; feature: human-associated habitat; material: faeces | place: United Kingdom | collected 2010/2012 ... | reverse complement strand
TGGTGGAGTACCTGCAGTACGCCGTGGAGGGTGAGCCCGAGTACGCCGAGTGGCCGTTCTTCGCCATTGAGTCGAGACTGCGTGCCTGCTACTCTTTCGTGTTCAGACTGCCCATCCGTGAGACCACTGCTGATGCCAACATCGCTGGTATTTCTGGTTTCGCCATCCGCCCCATCGTGAGCGAGCTGCTGCCCACTCCCGAGCCTCCCACCGTGCCTGCTACTCCTACCCCCACTGGCACTCCCACTCCTACTCCTACCCCGACCCCCACTCCTACTCCTACCCCCACTCCTACCCCCACCCCTGAGCCCTGGTTCCCCATCTACGATCCCTTCATTCTGGGTGATAACTGCAACTTCGAGAAGCAGACCACCTGCTACTGGGATGTGATCAAGGATGATGATGTGACCCGTCTGTACCTGGCTGTGCGTGACGCCTACCCCACCAAGGCTCTGGCTCACACTCGTGTGCTGGCTCTGTCCGGTATGACTGCCCTGTCTCTGGATCTGTGGCACGAGTCGCTGTCCAAGCAGGTGAAGAACAAGGCTCCCATCGATACCTATCTGTACTCGGATGTGCTGCTGTCCCGTGGTCTGGATGTGGCTCTGATTCCCCATCTGATGGAGCTGACTCAGTACACGCGTCCTTCTCGTCTGGTGTTCGTGTACGGAACCTTCAAGCGTGACGGTTTCAAGACCATGCTGGACTGGATGGTCACCAACGCGGGTCTGGGCTACTTCAAGAACCTGAAGTACTTCCAGGTGTCCGAGCACAACATCCAGGCTTGCGTCGATCCCGCAAATGCTGAGACCCTGGAGGCTTCCATCATTGCCGACCTGAAGGCCATCTGCGAGGATAAGGTGAACTTCCCTCTGCTGGAGACGATCAATCTGGATAACAACGGTTACAACGAGGGCGGCGGCAACACCATTTCTCTGTTTGCTCAGCACCTGATGGGTGCTTGTCCCACCACCACCAACGTTACGGTGTCCGCTTGGACTGAGCTGGGTGTTGCCTACACGAAGATGTGCGGCTCTGTGAACGATAGTTACTACTACTACGATCTGGAGGATGAGAAGGAGATCGCTCAGTGCCGTTTTACTTGGAACTGGGAGCTGAAGTCTGGTGAGAGAGAGTACGGCACAGCTGGTCCTTTCCCCAACAGACAGAACATGAACTACTGCAACTAATGTGTGTTGCCAATATGTGTTTGTTTTGAAACATTTTCTCAACTCTTCTCCTTTTGATATGAGTTTCTGTGTGTATTTGGAGAGAAAGGGAAGGGGATTTCGTATCAGCGCGAAGCATGTATCCTCTGTTCACTGTTCTTGCACGTGTCCGATTTGTAGTGTTTGTGACATGTTTAAAGGATTATCAGTGCAGTGCGTCTTGCAAATCGAGAATGGAGAAAAAAGGGGAGAAAAGTGAAATGAGAATGGGTCTTATTTTTGGAATTACTCTTTCAGCGGGCATTTGGAGGTATTCCATGGTCATGCTGCGCATGAAAAGAGTCTGGGTGGTTTGTACCCCTCCTCTCTCCGATGCGGCAGTAGATCATTAGATATCAACGGCAATCAATCAGAGGATCCAAATACTGTGGGCTTCTGTTTAACACTCATAATCCTATTCACTCCGACTGTACAATGCGACTGGATGAAGTGAAGTGACATGTTTCTCGCACCTACTGCTATTTTTCATGGTGAAATAGCCCAATGTTACACCATTTCACAACGATAAGGCGAGATGAACGGGATGATTCTGTTGTGAAAGAGAATTGAGTATAGCTTCCAAAGAGTGAACACCCGACTTTCTACTTGCTTAGAATTTGAATGCCGCTTCAAATCCATCGCGACTTGATTTGCTCACTAATCATTGTTCTGAGTCGGCAATAATGGCATTTCCGTACCATATTGATGGCTATGAGCTTAAGGCCAAACTGGAGACAGAGTAGGTGTCGATGGTTTGGATCACACAACAGGGGAGTGGATCATCTGTTTCTTGCCACTGAAACGGCCACTAATAAGGAGGTCGTTGTGAAGCGTGTCGTGTTGAGTGCAAACGAGGAGGAGCTGCGACATGATGTGGAAGCCCTTGCAAAATGCGACTCCAAGTTCGTCATTTCGTATTCCACCGTTGTCGTGTCACACGAAGAGTTATGGGTGAGCCCTCCTTGATTTAGGTAAAGAAGTAGATTGTGATGGAGCACTGTCCATATGGTTCTGTTGGGTCCCTTGTGAAGGAGGGACATAGACTGAACGAAGAAGCGTTACGCGACGTTGCTAGTTGCTGCTTGCTGGGAATGCACGATCTCGATGCGCTTTCAACGAATCATCCTCTGATTTACCCTGTTTTCGCAAGGCATGCAGCATAATGAGTAGAAACCCAACAACATGCTAATTGCGCATGATGGCGTTGTGAAGGTGGGCGACTATTGCATTATGACAGGGATGGAGAGCTCTTTGTATCTGACCACAACGATGCGGAATGCACTGTGGTACATGGCTCCGGAAGTGTTTGAAGGAAAGGAGGAGTTGAAGAGTGATGTGTGGTGTTTGGGCATCTCGCTGATTGAGATGGCGGAAGGCAAGAACCCGTTCGAGGGCTGCAATCAAATGCAGCTGATGAAGAAGCTGATGACAGAATCGCCCTCTCTTTCTGGAGAAGGATGGTCCGCTGAATGTGTTGATTTCGTTGGCAAGTGTGTTGTGCGGAGTGTGGAGGAGCGATGGACCGTGTCTCAGTTGATGGATGTAAGTGCTGTTCCGTGGAGTGATGACTAGCATCCGTTTGTGAAGGAGAGTGTGGAGAGAATCCGAAGAGAGAGAGTTTCACCTGTGTTGGCTCAATGGGCGGGAGTGAAGGAGGAGAATACGACTGAGGGTAATTGTGAAGAGAAGGAGGAGAACACAACTCAGAATGAGTGTGAAGAAAAGGAGGAGAATGCAACTCAGAATGAATGGGAAGAAAAGGAGGAGAACACAACTCAGAATGAGAGCAAAGAGGAAACTATCCCACCAACGGAAGAATTGCCAGAGAATGGAATTGTCACATGCAAGGCTGCTCTGGATGCGCTGACAGAGCATGTGTCGTTTATCACCGTCCAATCCTGTGCGGATTACAGAAGTGAAGTGTTAGACTTCTCGCGCTTCGCGAATCTGGAGGTGTTGAGAATTGAGAAGGACTGCTTTGACTACCCCAGCAAGCTGAAGATCGAAGGGTTGAAGAAGCTGAAGGGCGTGGAGATCGCATCCGGCTGTTTTCACTGCACGAATGCGGACAGTGAAGTCATCATCCGAAACTGTCCCGAGTTGGCTGAGTTGGTAATCGGCGATCACTCCTTCCCTTCTTTCAAATCGCTGAAGATGAGCGGACTGCCTTCTTTGCAGCGAATCCAGATGGGAGCGGAGTGTTTCAGAGAAGTGAGTTTGGAAGTGAAGACGATGGAGAGTTTGGAAGTGCTTGTGCTGGGTGAGGGTTGCTTCGAGAAGTCACTCCATACTGTCATCGAAGGTGAAGGAGGAGAGATCGAATGACGAATAGACTGTCCCAAACTGAAATGCGTTCTGCTTCAGCAAGGTGCACTTCGTGGTGTGAAGAGCGATGTATGCAGTGTACTGCTGCGAAGTGAAAACACAGAATGGGGGTTATGGATAGATTTGCCTCTTCTGGAAGGATTGGAGTGTGAACGTGGTTGCTTTGAGAACGCAAGAATGCGAGTTGAGAGTGTGCAATTATGAAGGGAGTGAAGAATAGACTGTCCGAAACTGAGAACATCCAAAACACCTGTTGGAGACAAGAAGGGTGTGTGCTGCTTGAGAAACTGGGAAGGATTCGTTCCGATCCTCCTTGTGTGTCTGTTTGTTGGGATGGTGGCCCTGCTTGTTGTGATGAGCAACTACTCAAACGAGCGGGAGAAACGGCAAACTGTTGAGGATTTGATCGAGTGCTTGAATGATACAAGCATTTCAGCGAATGTGGATGAGTTGATCATTACAGGCGGTCATTGCAACGAGAACATCACGACGATCCATTTCGGAGGCTTCAAGAAGCTGAAGAATCTGACGATCGAGGAAAACAGTCTTATGGGAGTGGACGTCGTCAAGTTGGATGGTCTGAAGGAGTTGGAGCGTGTGGTGATTGGGGAAAACACCTTCACGAGAGAGAATGGCTCCTTCGTTCTCAAGGGTTGCTCGAGTCTGAGAGAGTTGCGTATCGGCGACAATGCCTTTGAACGGTTCACAAAGCTGGAACTAAAGAAGCTGCCGATGCTGGAGGAGGTGGAGATTGGAAGGAACTGCTTCGGAGAGGTGGATACGGTGAATTGGAAAGGAATGAAGAAGGTGGAGAGCGTGAAGATTGGAGAAGGTTCGTTTGGGGCGAAGGGCGGGTCTTTCTCCGTTCAGCAATTCCAGAATCTGATCGAATTGGAGATTGGAAACGACGCGTTTGCAAACTTTGACCACTTTTCACTGAGTGACGTCCCCCAACTGGCCTCCGTGTCGATAGGCAACAACTGTTTCCAGAATGTGAACAAGGTGGAGTTCATTGGCTTGGAGAAGTTGGAGAGTGTCACCATCCAAAGAGGGAGTTTCCTTGGAAATGAAAATGCAACCGTTTCATCGATGCACTTGAAGCCGATGGGAGTGATGATTGTGAACGGGCTTTTTGTCGTTCGCAACTGTCCGTTCTTGAAAACGATGACAGTGGACGACGATTCCTTCTCGCACTACAAGGTGTGCGAGATTGAGAATGTGCAGGGGTTGGAGTCGATTGCGATTGGAAGGAACTGCTTTTCCTCCGCCGACTTGAAGTTGAAAGGCGAGTGAATGGGGTGAGATTGATGAAAAGGATTGCCGCATTTGCAAACCCTTGAGGTGGGTCAGAATAGCTTTGTCGCGACGTCCAGCGTTGTGCTTGAGAGTAGTATTATGTGTGTTTGGTGAGTTGCAGACTTGCCCTCTCTCTACTCAATTCAACTCGGTACGAATGCCTTCTCCTTCAGAGACGACCCCTATTCAGAACTCATCATGCGAAGTGGTTAACGGAGTGCTAACTCACATTCAGACTTACTGAATCTTACATCCCTGACGACCACAGACAAGAGTTCTTCGTTCATGCTTCCTCGTCACACCACTCTTGAGAGTGTTCTCTTCTCCTTCTTCTCATATGCAGCCATTCCTTCTCTCACCACCGTTTCTCTATCAGAAAAGGCCTTCTTCTACAAGACCGGCATTTCCGTCAACAGTAACCCTTCTTCCTGTTTCATCATCAGACATCACTCAAGCCCTCTTGGACGCCGTTCAACCGGCGTACATCAACTGTTGGAGCAACGCCATTCTCCCCGAAACGATTGAGTTCATTACCGTTCCCTCCAATGTCTGTAACGATAAAAGGTATGACGTCGTTACCTTCTCTCCATACCCGAATCTCAAACGGCTGGTCGTTGGAAACTACAGCTATCGAGTTACGAATAAAGCCAGCATCACTCAAATGGAGAATCTGGAGTATTTGGAGTTGGGGCATTGGTGTTTTGCAATGGAGAATGCGTTGTACTGGCCTGAGCGGCAGTTTACATTGGAGGCGTGTCCGAAGGTGAAGCAATTCATAGCCTATAGTTATGCGATGCAGCTATTCTACGGATTCCATTTGAGAAACCTTCCTTCCCTGGAAGAAATCTACATCGAAGAAGAGTGCTTTGGATTCGCATCGATGAGTCTAACGAGTACGGAAGTGTGACAGGAGTGAGGAATAGACATGCCCCAGTTACAGTCCATTACCGTTGGTGATAACTCCTTTAACGAGGGAGCACTTCTAACCCTTTCCCGTTGATGTGCAAGTGTGGAATAATGGAATAGACCTGCACAACCTACGCAATCTTACCTTTGGAAGAGTGGCATTCCAGTACTGCGAGTATGCCATCATTGAAGGTATTCCCTGTTATGATCGTTGATCCTAGACTTGCCTGAACTCCTCTCCATTTCCCTTGGGAATTCTGCCTTGATGATGACTCTGTCAACGACTCCTACTCTCGAAATGAAGGGTTGTTTCTGCTCAATCCGTTAACACTAGATCTGCCTAAGCTGCAGTCTCTGCGAACGGTTGGTAGTGATAGTCTATCCTTCCACTTCGCTGCGTATATCACCGCTAACAGTGCATTATATAGCAGATCCTAATGGCTAGACATTCCATCATTGACAGACATCTATTTGCCGCTTGCCTTCGCTTTCAAGAGATTGGTACGAGTTAAGAGTGTGCCTTCTTTCACCACCTCACCCTCAGACATTAGTCCCAAACTGGATCAACTCTTTCGCCTTGGATACGTGTAACAACACCGACTCTATACGCTTTGTTTCTTGATCAACAAACACCCCAACTGCTACAAACACATACATCTTACAACACCTTCCTCAAGGCCTCCGACACATCTACGCTTCACTTCCTTCTCGCTCTCTCACTCTCTCCCACCTCAATTCCGCCCGTTTCCCGCGGGAAGCACTTCGACACGCACTCCACGCTCTCGCACGTCGGAATGTCTACGCCGTCACTTCCGCCTCCCTTTCCCACTCTCAAAACACACCGTCCTAAACCACACAAAGTTGTTGTTGAACTTCACTTCCTTCAGCGTCGGACACTCTATACATCAATTCAAAAATGGGGGGCCACCTCGAATGGACATTCGGCTGATTGGGGCCATCTTTCCGTCGGCGCCCCTTTCGTTGCGTCCAAAACAAGCGCGGGAACCGAACAACAGGGTATTCAGTTTGGGCAGATCTGATGATCACCGATCGCGATCACACTCACTATGAAGACGCATCACCTGAACGGAGCAGAAACAACGGTTGCCGATCACCAACCGCTCCAGCGACGGGCAGTCTACACGTCAACTCGAAAATGGGGGGCCACTCATCACTTCGAGATTGCTGGCGTAATAGAAGCAGTTCGACGAACCCTTGTCGCCCGGAGTGGCGGAAATCTCGCCGATTTCGAGCACGCGCAACTTCGGGAGGTTTTCGACCGTGAACACGAAGAAGTCAGAGCACACGCCCTGTTTGAGCAAAATCGTCTCCAATTCGGGACAGTCCGAAATCACGAGGGATTTCATCTCCACGCGAATTCGGTTCTCGTTGTTGGAGATGGTTTTGGCGACCAGCTCCGGCTGGTTTTTGACCATGATGGGGGAGAGCACGTTGATGCACAGAGTGACGCTATTGGGTCCGATCGTGATTGATCGCAATTTCTGCAATCCGCACAGGTTCATCTCGGAAAGCTCCTTCAGCGACTCGCTACCGATAGAAATCGACTCAAGCAGCGAAAACCGCGGGAATGCGATCTCCACGAAATCGTTCAAAACACTGTCACCCACCACCAGCCGCTTCATCATCACACTCGAGAACACAGACGCGTCATCACTCATCACACGCACCTCCGGCTCCGCGAAGCACCCATCGATCCACACGCCGGTCGTCGCACTCCCGTCGCTGGCGAGCTGAGTGGCATCCCCCATTTTTGTATCCATCTGCCACATACCCTCGTACTCCTTCCTGCCCTGCACGAAGCTCGTTCCGCTTCCGTAGCGCATGTTTCGGAACATGGAGCCCTCGTACACCACGTTGCCCGAAGCGTCCGTCAATCGGCCATCGCCATTGCACATGCCGTTCAACACCTCGCCTTCCCACTTCAAACCGTTCTCCAGCGTCAGGGACCCCTTCGTCGGCGCCGCGTAGGGGATGATCACGCGATCAATCTCGTCGCCCTGCATGTACAGGCGCTCCTGCACCACGCGCCCCTCCTTGCGACTGTACGTGAATGCCTTTCCGTTCTTCTTGTTGTCCTCCCACGGCACGCACGTGATCAGGAATTCGCCATCCACGTCGGAAATGATCATCCCAAGGCCGGAGTCCACAAAGTTCACCTGGTTCGTGATCTCGTACGTCTGCTGGTAGACGCCGTTCCTCCATTCGCCTTCGCGCTGCAGCTCGTTGTCGTGGTACTCCCAGCCGTATCCGTTCCGCTTGTCGTTGGCGTACGCGCCCTGGAAGGACACGTTACCGAACTCGTACTCAATGCACGTCCCGCAGCACTTCCCGCCTTCCCACGTGCCCTCGAATATCTTTCCTTTGTATGGGTCGAAGATCTCGCACACGCCGTTGATGATTCCATTCTCCATTGTGCCTGTCATTTGCGTGTAAGTTTCTCCGTTCTCCACGCTCTGCAATACAAACGGCCCATTCAACTCGCCATTTACAACGTTACAATACAAAATGTCGTCCATGTGCGGTGCCTTGAAGTGCACCTCGGCTTCGTGGTCTTCTCTCCAATGACTCCGGCTGTTCTCATCTTCCTCATATCCATACGGGTAGTACAATTCAGCAATGTGAGGATAGTTGTTCTTGCCTACAGATAACTACGCAGTACATGCGCCGAACTCGTTTTCCTCGTTTGCTGTATATACTCTTCCATGATCCTTCGCTTCCTTGTTTTCTTTCATGAAGAATGAGACGGATGTACAGTGGTTCCTTGATCATCAACGCTCGCCTCATAGAGGGAGTGGGGACTCTGTTTATGGAAATTGACTTCTGTAGGGATGGGGAATCCCCTAAATCGACACACGGAACAGAGTACAGCGAGATGAGATCATCACTCCGTTTATCGCTCTTCATGCGTCAATCGCATACTGACATATTCATTCAACAAACAGAAAGCAAATCAACGCGATTTCACTCCTTGTCAGGAGGCGGGATCACGGGAATTTTGAAATTCGGGCGGCTCTTCCTCCCCAATCGTCAAAGCAGAAAGAGGAATGACGGAGAGCCTGAAGCCCGAGTGGAGAGTTCTTCTCGCCGATGACGGGAGCATCGTGTATCATAATGACAAAACGGGAGAAGAAACCAAAGAGTCTCCCTATCTCTCTATTCTGAACAAATATAAGGACTGCGATGTGAGCATCTGGTAACTGGTTCTTAGTGTACCCTTTATTCCATGTAGGCAGAGTCGTCGCAACGAGTGTGTTGATTTTGCTCAGGGTACGTCTCTTTCGCCAACGCCCATTCTAATTCCGTAGTGCATCCCAGACCGCGTCTAAATCTCGATCTGAACTACGGAGATCGCATCGGAGGACGTATCACCGTCGAGGTGGACGCAACCATCCCGTGTCACTTCTAGTTATTTGCGGACATTGCTCCTCTGGCGTGCTACAACTTCTATTGCCTGTGCACTGGAGAGTTGCCCGATCTCGGCTCCCAGCCGCTGAAGCTGAAGGGTTCCTTGTTTTGCAAGTGCATTCCCGGTCAGGGCATGCTCGGCGGCGACATCACCAACGGCGATGGTTTGTCTCGCATTGATGTCTCATTCGCAGGCACGGGCGGCATGAGCATCTACGGCGCCCCCTTCGAGGACGAAAACACCAACAAGCCGCTCGATCGTGCGGGATTGCTCCTGAGCCTGAGCGACGGTCTGAACCTGTTTGCTCTCCCACTCCTCCTCACGCCAAGCAACCTCAGCCGCTTCCTCATCACCTCCGCCCCCACGCCCCAACTTTTCGGAAGCGCGTCCCTCTTCGGTCGCGTGGTTCGTGGTCTGGCCGTGATTCGCACTGCCATGGCCCTCGCCACCGACGCCGAAGGACACACCTCGTTGAAACGCCCGTCCTCTCTGACCCTCTAGTGAGCCCATCGTCATCGCCAACACCTCCGTCGCGCCAGACGGCCCCATTCCCCACGACTTCACCTTCCCCGTGAAACCGTCGCTCCGCCCGAACCCCACGGTCCCCGCGGCGTGTGACGCTCTCTCCTACACCAAGACGGTTGCCGGTCTGGCGCATGAGTACACCAAGCAGGCTAAGGCTACTGCGGGTGAAACGGGTGCTACTGAAACTCCCGCCACTGAAACTCCCGCCACTGAAACTCCCGCCACTGAAACTCCCACCACTGAGATGGCGGGAATGACGAATGTGGATGAAACGGCGCCGGGAGTGGAACCTGCGCCGCCTGGAGCGCCGGCGGAGGAGCCGGTGAACACGAGCCTGCCGTACTACATGTACGGCGCCTTCGAGAACGGGGGCTACTACCAGCCGCCGGCGGAGGAGGAGGAGACGGCGCCGGGCGAGGAGAAGAAGGAGAAAAAACCGCGGAAGGAGCCTGAGTGGGAGACGGCGACGGGGATCATTTCGGCGGGTGGGGGCGGGGTGTGAGAGTGAGGAGTAGGAATGGATGATTACAGAAGAGGCAACATGCCGAAGGATAACGATGGGCGGGCATTGGCGCATTACCTGGACTTGTCGACATTGGACACGCACACGGCGAAGAAGAAGAACAATAAGATTCCGAAGGGCTTTAAGACGTGGAAGGAGTACGGAGAGTTCAAGAAGAAGGAGAAGCGGGCGAGGCAAGTGCACGACATTTTGGAGGACAAGTACCCGGTGGAGTACTTGGAGAAGAGAAGACATCACTAAGGGGATTGTTTGTTTTGACACTTTGCTCATTCCATCTTCCACGAATACGTTTTCTCGTGCGAGCAGCAATTCGTGGGACGTGGATATGAATAAGGGCACTCCGGATAAGGGGCAGAGTGCGGATTTGCGTGTGGGCGTGATGGATAGGCCAGGGAAATGGGAAACCGAATCCAGTGTTCATCGCGGCACCTGTAAGTGTTCCAGTGCAAGTAGGGAACTGCAGGAACGCATTTTCACCCGTAGGGAGTCTTTCCTTCCTCTTACTATTTGAGTTCTCCTTTTTGATCATGAATAAGACCGTAGATCCCTATATTGACCAGACGGCGGGTTTCATTCAACCTACCTCCTTCGTTCCTGTCTATCGTTGTCACTATAAAAGCAACTCATTCCAAGCTGCATACATTCCTTCCTACCCTCCGCAAGTGGCGTATTGCTACCCTGCTCCCCAGCGACCGGCGCAACTCCCACCCGTGAGTCGGAAGCGTTCCAGTAGCAGCGGAAGTGTGGAGGAATCCAAGCGCGAGCGCAGCGCCTCCGATACGACCTGCTCTCTGCGCGTGTACATGTCGTACTTGCGCCAACAGTACGCGTTCTACCCGCGGTGGTGGTACCTCTTCCGCCTGCTGGTGAGCGTGATCCAGTCCAACTCCCAGGAGAACCGATCCCTATACATCTACGTGCTTCAGATCCTGTTGGCGGGGAGGAAGAAGGAGCGCAAGCTGCTGGCGTCCTACCTGAACGTCGAGTTTGACAAATCGAAGCAGACGGCCTTCGACAGGTGCTTCGACAAGGCCAAACTGTCTTCCACACTCCCCTATTTGATTCACTACTGCGAGGAGGCGCTTCTCGTGAAACCGACGATCGATGCCTCGCTTTACCCGATGGAGCCGGAGAGCGCAGAGCGAAACAGACCTTACCTGTCAAACCGAAAGGCGATTGCGGCAGACGATCCGTGGAGTGCGAAGGAGGAGGCGCTACGGACATCCGTCCAGTCGTTCCAGAAGCGGTGCGATGATCTGCTCACCGAGTTCATGGAAATCCTCTACAAGAAGAATGCCTCAAAGGCGCAGGTCATTGTCGACATCCTGCAGGATGTAGTATCACCCTCAAATAGTGATGTGTAGTTTTCAAGCCAGTTTGCCTGCTACGGGTACTTTGACCCAAATCGCCTGTTGGAGAGCGTTTACTCGGCTATATTCAGCATTCCCGAGGCCGTGCAGGTGTTCAAGCAAATCATCGACGTGTAGCGAGCGTGTTTTCTAACAAACAAGAGAAACCTACAAAGTGTCAGGTACGAACTTCCTCACGGCTCCACAGAAGCCGCAAAAACAGCGTTGATATCCTGTGGGATTCCATCTCGCAGGCAAATGGAGACGGGAAGAAAACGGTCTTCTCCCATCGCTTACACCTGCTTCCACACGTCTGTCACTTTCCTTACCTGGTCCAGAAGTCTCCGCTCCGTACTCCAAGGAATTACTGATTTGTGGAGAGAGAAAGAGGGACGTGCACTGAAGGAATGGGGGCATGTGGGATTCAGCCGTTGCATTTTTCTCGATCCCTTCTACCGATTTCACTCAGTTCGAGGTTGCACAGGAAGGATGGAGAGTTTCAGAGTCATGCCGTATGATAGGGAGATCGTCGTTGAATTGGGAGAGGAGAAGGTGCGGTTCGGCTATTCCGACCAAATGCTGCCCATGGACGCCATTTCCGTGAGAGTGGATCTGTGTCGTCGGTTGTGACGCCTAGGAAGAGAGTGCTCTGTATCATCAAAGCCAAGCCACTCGAGCGGATTTCGAGCCGTCTGTTCTTCATTTTTGGGAAAGGGTGTTGAACGGGTGAGCTGCATGATTGGAATTCATAACGCGTAGATCTTTCTTCTTTGCCACGCAAAAGAAGTGCGTTACCGTCATTGCGAGCCCATTCTTATCCGATGCCTTTCTCTATGCATCTTCTTGCGTACTCTTCCGTGACTTCCGCGTTGAGCAGGTCCGATTCCAGCAGAACTGCGTCCTTCCCCTCCTCCCCCTGGGCACGACCTCGGGACTGGTGATCGACGTGGATTTCAAAACTACGTGTATCTATGCTGTTGGTTTTGGTGTAGTGGATTTGATTCACTCCGTGAGTTGGTGACACGTGCTTCTTTGAGATGTAGCCATTCCACGGGGCGTGCAGACGATGGAGAATACTGCGAACACACTGGCGGGAGAGCACCTCTTCCCCTCACCGCATCACACCGTTACCTCGCTTGCTTCCCTGCAGGATGCTGCCTCTGACGTGTGCATCACCTGCAATGGAAAGCAATACCAATTTACTACGGATCAACGGCGATCAATCGCATCTTCCCTTATTGAAGGCATGCCATCCGTTCCCTACTCCATCTGCACATGTCTGATGAGCGTTCCGGGAGACATTCTCGATGCCGTCCTCGCGCATGTGATTGTCATCGGTGATGGACGATACGTGTGCGACGTGGCTCCCTATCTCACACATGCGGTGAAGGAGATGGTAACAAGCAGCGACAAGTTCGCGCAACTGAGACCGTGCATGGAAAAGTGGGCGGGAATTGTGGAAGTGAAGGAGAACGAGAGATGGCGTGGCTACTGCGTTGCGGAGAGTCTGCAGCTGCTGGACAAGGCGATTCGGGAGGTGAAGTGATTTGTACTCTAGATCGGGTGTTTGTTGGAAACATCTGCATTTGCGCGCCAGAGCATGAACCAGCTTCTTCTGCGACGGAGCCATCTTCTCCGTGGCGTACCGAACGGCCTCTCGGATGAAGTCGTCCTCGTGCTTGTTCAGGAAATCGATGATGAGTTGCGGGTGATGGACGCTGACGTCGCGCAGCACCCAGCCCACGCCCAGCTGTGTGAAGCGATACTTGTTCCGGACGGCGCTGCAGATGATCCATCCTCCTCTTCATCACCTCTCGCAAATGTCGAGGATGACCTCCGTGTGGAGGTCTCTCCGCGCGAAGTGCAGCATGGACACGCAGGCAGAGCGCTGTCTCCATGAGGACGCATCTTTCCAACTGTTCACGACCTACACTCAAACGACGCAAACGAACGGACCTTGATGCACTCGGGATTGTTGATCATGGCCTTGGTGACCACGTGACAGGATAGATTGTCGCTCGTTGCCCAGTCGAAGACGCACGCATCGATGATGGCTAGCAATGAAGCAGAAGCAACAGGAAAACGCTCCAGTGTGTGAAGATGCTCGGGGGTGAACGTCTTTATCGTTTTCACGAGGCACTCGATTCCCTGCACCTTTTCATCAAGCGCGTTCACTTTCAAGAGCTCGAACCCCAGTGTCCGGATATCATCCTGGGAATAGGAGCTATCCATCACTTCGTCGAGCCAACACATCGAACGAGAGATGTGCCTTGTAGAAGTCTTTGAATAGGGCTCGATTCTGCGGAGTGCTCAAACCATAGCAGGGAAGGACCTGGGAGTGAGGCAGCACCTTCTTCCAGCACTCCCTTCATATACTTTGTTAGATCCTTCTGCTTCTGTGGATTACCGGCAGATTTCAGCTGCTGCGAGAGAAGTGGAATCAACTAGAAATGGCTACCCAATACCATAGAATACGCGTTTGACGTCCATTTCATGAATTCTTGCAGTGACGGCTTCAGTATGATATGAATGAAACGCCCAACTGGATTGCGAAGGGAAGAATCAGGCAGAATAACAATACTCAATGCAAAGTGTTCCTCTCAAAGTTTCTGGAAAGGTGGACATTATCACTCCCCTTACAAAGTGGGTGAAGAAGAACTACGGAAGAGTAATCCGTTCCGCCCAGTTAATAACGTATAGAAAATCGATCCGGCGCTGACCGCTTCCCTCGAAAAGGTGCAGAAGCAGAAGGATGTCGTGTGCGGAATCACCACCTACAATGGACTGAACACGATCTCCGATCTGAAGTGCTATCTCAGCTACCTTCAACAAATCGAGAAGGTGTTCCCTGTGACCGGCAAGAAGGTTCCCTCAGGTTGCTCTCTTCACACCTAGTGCATAGAGGTCCCCTGGACCTGGACGGACAGCTTTGGACGAAGAAAGTACACCGTCTACGACATTATATACGAGGAAGCCTCCGTGATGTACAACATCGCTGCGCTGTACACGATTGCCGCTGCGCAGCAGTTCAACGTAGTGGAGGTTGTGAGCCGTTATGGATAGGTGGACGATCTGACCATCGAGCGCATTGATGCGGGTCTTGGCCATCTTCGCAACGCGGCTCTGTACTTCCGCGAGCTGCGCAACCAGTACTCGTCGCGACTCGAGAATCTGAAGACAAGCGGCGATCTGAACACAACCGTCCTGCATGTGGTAGGAACGAGCGAGGAGAGTGATCCGCAGCTGGAGTCGCTGTGCATGGCGCAGGGCCAATACGCTTACGTGCTGAAGGCGAAGTCGATCGGCAAGTCGGTGATGCTGTGCGTGGTGCTGGAGAAGCAGGCGGCGGACATGTACAAGGCGATCATGGAGGAGACGAAGAAGACGAACGGGTACTTCCCCTCCGGACTGGAGAAGCATTTCGAATTGCAGTGCTATCTCCTGTCGCTGGAGACGCTGCACTACTACGGCGAGTACCTCCTGAGCAACGAGGAGGCAAACGGAGGCAATCTCTACAAGGTGGGCGGCATGATCGATGTACGATTGATGATGTCGTTTGACCGTAGGACATGCGCGTGGAGACCGAGAAGTTCTTCAACAGCTTCCACTCCGAGTACAGCGACCAGGTCCAAACTCGTGCGGTACTGGATTTGGTGCGCGCGGACAGCCGCAAGTACTACCAAGTGTACCGCACTTATGTTCCTTTCCCGCGGTGAGTTTGATTCGTAGGGCGGCAGCGTGCCCGCGGCCCCCGAGCTGCCCAACGGCGTGATGAAGATGAGCTACGTGGGTTGTCAAGGCGAAGATTGACAAGCAGGCCGAAGACTTGGGTTTGACGGACGTGCCGATCGCTTTGCCGATTCCGGAGAACGGCGATGTGCTGAAGGCGCTTTCTCGCTATCAGGAGGCATACCGTCAGAAGGTGGACGAGATGGAGGCGTTGTGCCGCAAGAAGAACGACGAGCTGAAGAAGGTGATGTGCGAGTATCTGCTGCCGGAAATCGTGGGTGTTTTTGGAGGGAGTGAAGGGTAGCTGACGGCGGAGGGCTTTGCGACGGGCCTGCCGGAGACCATTCAGAAGCACTTGCAGGAAGTACAGGGCGCGGGTTCGCTGCGCGGATTGCAGGACAAGGTGTATCAATTGGAATCTTCCTACCTCGAACAGAAGGGTGTGGCGTTGGAAGAAGGAGTGAGCGCTAGACAAGCTGGACGTGCTGAAGACGCAGGTGGAGAAGGGATCGGAGTATTCCGAGATCGTGTCGTGGATCGAGAAGAGCCTGAAGAATTACAACAGCAAGATCGCGGACTTGAAGAAGAGCGTCGCCGCCATGTCTGGCAAGAGCATCATCTTCAACGAATCGAGGTTTGTCCAAAATCGATTGTTCATTTGAAGCGCGAAATTGGCCATGAGTCTGCCGAGCTGTCCAAACTACCCCACGACGCAGGCTTCCGTGCAGGTGAAAAACTGCTCGGACCGGGCTTTGAACCTGCTGAGTCAGCGCGACGAGCTTCGTCACTCGCTCCTGCTGGACCGCAGCGGCGAGACGACGGTGCGCAGCCGCGTGCAGGCGGACGGGAACCTGCTGAACGTGGAGACGATTCTGTACTCGGCGCTGACGGGCGTGGACGGGATTTGCCAGCAGATCAAGAACAATTGCGATCAGCAGGCGATGATCGTGAAGTCGCTGAAATCGGAGTACACGAAGTGGAATAAGAGCCGCAACGTGACGAGCGAGATGAAGAAGAGAGAGGACGCGCTGCGCGACGTGAATGAGAATCTGAACATGTTCGACGAGAACATGCAGCTGGTGGAGGGGCTGACGGAGGTGCGGGACGCCGTGGAGAAGTGTCTGAAGGAGGTGATGGATAAGCTGGGAATCCAGTAAGTGTGTCTAACAATCCTTGTTGAAAACAGCTAAAGAGTAAGTTCGGGGATGGGCTCCTTCCGACTCTGCAGCTCCCGGAACAAACTGAGCAGCATCTCGCTGTCATTCTTCTTCGGGCTGCGGACACCGTAGAGAGCCAGCGTGTCCTTCAGGCAGGTCGCAAAAGCACGCTACGCATTAGGAGTGCGGGAAAAGGCCACTTGGTAGAGATCTTCCAATTCCTTCTTCGTCGCCCTCGTCAGCAGCAATTTGCATCCCACCACAGAGCTAAGCGTCAGTTAGATGCAGCTACACAAACGACGCTGGCGTCAATCCCTTCGATGCCAATTCCCTCGCCAGCATGGCGTTCGTGTACATGACATATTTGGAGGCGACGATGTTCTCGGCGGTGACGCGTCTACGGTCCAAGTCGCCGATTGGCGACTCGAGAGCTAAGCGGAATGCCCAATCGTCTGCCTTACGCTTCACATGCTCTGCCAAATACGTCTCCACGGCAGCGATGCGCACGAGTCTACGCTGAATGGGTTCATTTGTAGATACTTGGAGGCTGATTCGGGAATGGAGAGATGATGCTCCTTCATGAAGGCGAGGAGCTTCTTATGGGACACGGTGCGGGGATTGATCTCCCGGTTGGACATTTGCAAAAGGGCACCTAACCTGCTCCTCAACAGCGCCTCCAATCCCCACTGAATAGAAAGATATAGGTTGTAAAAGGGTTCAATGTCTCCATCTTCAACGTCGGAAGTGTCAATTTGCGCCTTCGAAAGCTCCGCGCGGATCTCCGTTCTCCACTGATCTCCGATGGACTTTCGCAGCGTGTCTTCCTTGTCGCTCGGTTTATATATGTTTAGACGCTTCGCTTCGCAAATAAGCGTCTGCTTCGGCAACTATTGCTAAGGACCCTCCCCAATCGCCACCTTCTTCAGCGTACTCGGTTTCCGAATCAGCGCCAATGCAGGCATCAGCTACACGATTACAATAGGCGCGTCTGTCCCACTTCTTGCTCATACTCGCATACCGTGGTCACTCCCTTGAAGGAAACGTGCTTCAGCCCCTTCTTCACCGGTTGCTTGGGGTATTTCTTGTGGTTGATGCGCTGGAGATACAACACCCTCAATCGCGCACTCAATCGAGCCTTCGCTCGCGCCATATCTTGGTGAAACCGTAAGGAGCGGATGGGATAGATCATCCAGACAAGACTGCGGATTACTGAAACGGGAAGGGATGCGTGCTTTGGGTGTGCCTCGGTTGTGTGTGTGGAACGGGAGTGTTACGCCCTCCAATGAGGCTCATTTCACAACACCCTGCCAATCATTTGTTCTCCATTTGGGATGACTGCCTACCCTTCTGTACTATGTAATCCGCTATGCAGGAGTCCATTCCCATCAGAACCACTGCACGCGCATGGATTGATCACGAAGAGAGTGGTTCGCCGATGAAACGCCGTTTCCACCACCACCAGAAGGTCATTTTCTGCTTCGCGTGGAGGTGGAATGTGTAAGTGGCTGAACCGTTGTGTGTGCTGGTTGCTAGTGATTGGAACTTAGGACACCTTTGAGTGAAACTATGAAACTTAAGCAAATCTGAAGCAAGCGTGTTGTGCTGACGGTGAGGAAAGAACTGTATCGAAACAGATGCCCTAGTGCAATTGAAGATACGTCATGGCTTTCTGAGTCTTTGGTGTGAATAAGGGGATGATCCTTTTTGAACTTGACTCCTGAGAGTTTCAAAGAGCTTTTTAATACTGATTATTCGTGGTTGTCCATGTGATGATTCGATCCAAAACGACACCTCTAGGATGAGCTTCGGCCATGAAATGGTGTTGATCGCTTCTGATTGACCTCTCTTTTGACGCGAATTGCTCTTTGTTCTAATTGTTTGTAGGCTGCTTTGTTTGTTGTGAAAACACATGATGTGCGTTGAACGGCATAGAGTACAGTGCTTCTCGAGCGGTGATTCTCCTCAATCTCCTCCTTTGTGGGCAGGACTGGCTTGGGCGTCAGAATTGTAAACTACACATCACCCACACGCCGATCCACCACTGCGTTGTCTTCCAACTGATGGGATGCTCTCCACTGCGACTGCGGGTCCAGGTACCAGCGCATCCACCTCTTCACCCGCTTCACTTCCAAGCTGTGGAAGCACAGGAACACGGCCACACCCCCATGATCCAGAAGGGAGGGAAGGGTCTCCATGAACGCGTCCAGATGGTCGAACTCCCTGTTCACCGCAATGCGCAGCGCCTGAAATAAACCCGTACAAGGTGTCTTGGCAGAATGCCTCCCAGAGGAGAGCGCTCGGTTCATGCAGTCCGCCAGATCCAAGGTAGTCTCGAACGGCCGCTGTTGCCTGCGGTTCGCAATGGCATTCACGACATGTTTGCATGTTCGCAGGGACTCTCCGGAATACTCCGCGAAGATGGACACGAGACTGCACTTGTCTAGCGAGTTGATCAGGTCCGCAGTGGTCACTCCTTGCGTTTGGTCATAGCGCATATCCAGAAGCCCGTCCTTCTGGAAACTGAATCCCCTGCTTGCAGTGTCGACGTGCATGCTGTTAAACCCGAGATCCAATAGAACCCCGTTGGCTTTGGACACCCCATCTACCCATCAACTCGGCTATGCAATTGGACACGCTGCCTGCAATTCTTCACATGCATACGCATAACTATTTGTAGCAAATTGCACACGGGGAGCGTAATCCTTCAAACGCGTAGTGAGTGCTTCTCTCACCTGTGCATCATTCTTCTCATACTACAAGTACGCTTGGATCACGATCGATGCAGAGCAACTTGGAAGAGGGGAAGAAATCCAAGATGGCAACGGAATGACCGCCAAATCCAGCGCAGCCGTCAATGAATAGAGGCGCTTGCTCTGCACTCACTACCGTCTTCGCCAAGTAGCGAAGCACCTTCATCCTCACTCCTCTTCCGATGCCCTACTTCTGCCTTCATCACGGGTATGTGGTGCGCAATCATTCTGTCTCATCGACTGTGAGAAACAAAGAGAATGAACGACTATGGAGACAACTCGATGGTGGAGTAGAGAAGGGGGTGATAGGGACGACGGAGAGCATTGAGTATTTGTTGCCGCTCCTCCAATCGCTTCTTGTCGACCACGCGACAATCCAGACTCTTCACCTCTGGAAGGGGAATCGTCTTTGCAGTAGGATACAAGTAGGGAGAGGGATCGTCCAGCTGGAGTAACGAATCATCCTTGTTGAGAACGTTCAGCTTGAATTGCTGCTCGATTTGCTTCCTATTCGTCATTCAAACATGAGGCAGGTACAGTTCATCGCTCGAGAAGAGGGTGGGTAGATCCTCTTCCTTTGCTTGAATTTCTTCCATATTCACCATCTTGTGCATTACACCGTCACCCTTGTTCCTTCTGCTATTCTCTCCCGCACTACTCTGCGATGGGAGAGAGGATTCGCTCTTTGTGGACTGCACGTCACTCTTATCAACCTCACTGGAGGAATCGATCGAGTCTGTCTCACACACTGATTCTCCCCCATTCCCTCGATTTTCCCTCAGGATTGGAGCAGATGAAAAGGCAGAGTGCATGACTCAATACGCCTCAAAGAACAAACAGACAATTCGGATTGTTTGGACTCTAACGCGAACACCATCTCCTTGTTCTCCCGTATCTCTTGCAGCAGCTTCTCTGCATCCATCTCCTTCATGATCTCCCAGTCAGGCAGGTCAGTTTGAAAAGTCGAATTGTGGATCTATTTGGGACGCAATTCCCTCTTTTCATACTGTATAGCTGAGCGCATGCAGGTGGATGGACGTGTACTTCAACTGCTCGTCCTTGAACAGATCATCGAGTCTCTCCTCCTCCGTCATGCGGCACCACCTGCAGTGCTTGATCGCCAGCTCGCCTACCCTTCAGACACCACAGAAGAAGCACTCTCCGTCAAACCGCTGTCATCTTCGTCTTCGCCGCTCTCCGTCCACTGCTTGAACTCCCTCCTGCCGCTCACTCTTCCTCTTCGTTCTCACTTGGGCACGTGGATCGCTTCGTTGTAGTTGAAATCGTCGTCAATCGGGTGGGAGAGGTACTTCAAATGCAGGCGGATCTGGTGTGTCCGACCGGTCATGGGAAGGCACTCCACCAGCGTGCAGTTCTGTGACGCAGAGTAATGCAGGGGGAACACATAGGTACAGGCGGGCTATTTATCAACTAAGAAATCCTGGGCTACTTTTCCCTCCATTGCGGAGCACTGCATAATGCCCTCCTTCTGACTCACGACGGCGATATTGCGCGTGACCTTGATTGCCTTGCCGTTCACCACTTCCACGTTCTCCGCGGGCGTTTCACTCCCGACACGAAGGTTTCCCGCCACAACGGCCAAATACACCTTATGGCATCCTCCCCGTTGCAGTTCTTCCGAGAGAGCAGCCGCCATTTCCTTCTTTCGCGCGAGCAGAAGCACTCCGCTCGTTACGCGATCCAGACGGTGAATGAAGAAGAAGGAGTCCAAGTGCAGCTCCTTGCGGATGATCATTTCGACTGTGTTGTAGCGATAGGATCCGCACGCATGCACGGGAATCGACGATGGCTTGTTGATGGCGAACATGTCGTCCGTCTCTCCGATCACCTTGATAGGGTAGTAGGGAACAGGAGGCTCATGTTCGGATGAAGACAGACAACACACAACTGGCAAAGGATATGTCTGTGAACGGAGTGTGTGATCGTGTCCCCGTTCTTCAACACATAGGCGCAGTCGACACACTTTCCGTTGACGCGTATTCTTCCCTTCTTAATGGCATCCTCGTAGTACTCCCTGGAGTAGGCTCCAAACTCCTTCGCATACACGTCCAAAATGGCCTTTCCGAACCATCGCTACGCATGAATTCGCATTCTGAAGCGAACCTGCTTGCAATGCGTTTCATGCTTATAGACGTACGGAATCACATATCTCTTTCCATCTCGAATCTCATAGTCCGTTTCGTCGCATAATTGCTTGTACTCTTTTCGCTGTCTCTTGCGATTTTCATTGTTCGTCGTCCCTCCCTGGTTTCGTCTAGCGGATCGTATTATCCAATGAAAGGCATACTTGAACCTCTCACTTTCTCCCGAGTTCATACGCAATGCTCAAATCTCCTACAGATGAGCATTTCATATGTCACTCCTTACAATTCCAACAAACACACAACAACTCGTACTGCCTCACAAGATTCCGGTACTGCTTGTCTCTTTGTGGCCGTTCCTTCGCCCACTTCTCCACGATGAACATTCCGTCCCTCTCCATGATCAACTGGTCTCCCGGTACGGACATGCAAAACAGGTCGATCATCTCTCCGTGGAGAATCACCGAATTCATCACCGCGTCGCCAGGATAGTTGCCATTAATCGGGTAGGCCACATTGTAGCAGCTCTCCTGACGATAGGTCGGAACTACACATCACAAGCCGCATTCATCCACAACCGCTGAATGTCACGTCGATCATCGGCACTCCACTCGCGGCGGCACGACTCAGAATGTACTGCCCAAGATTGTCGCGGAAAAGCACAACATCGCCAAAGATGTCCAGATCGATGGATTCGTGAAGAATCCAGTACAGCTACTTCTCACTCCCACATTCCAAATCGACAGAGGAGCAGCGGTCCAGCGGTCTGTCGATGAAGGGCTTCGATCGCAGCATCGCATCGTAGACAGCCGGTTTGGTGGGAAGCACTTCCGGCGCGGGACCCGTGAAGGAAACCCCAGACAGCAGTCCCTACAATGAACAAACAGAAGAAGCGAAACGCCATAGGGGAAGAATGATTGCAATGATCCCGATTCGATCTCCGACAGAACGCTCCCGAGCATCGAGGAGATCAGAAGGTCGTTGTCCGCAAAGCCATAGAAGGTGGCCTTGTACATCTGCTTCATGCTCTTCATCAGCTCGCGGAACAGCGGTTGCTTCAAGTAGTTCACTCTGTACAGTGAAATGGAAGAAGAAGAGGAACAGATGCTCCTTGATCACATCGATCCTGTACTTGTGGCAGGCCTCTTGTAGCACAGAAGAGGTCGTGAAGTACACCACCTTGATGTTCCACCGCTTCATCAGCACGGCATACGATGCAAGCGTGTTATTCTTGCACCGATCAATCTAGGTGTTACGGGAGAGATGCGCATAACACCGTATTCACGTTATCAAAAACGCCAAGGACCAGAAGGTAATGATCCTTCTTCTACTCCTCAACGCCGATGAAAAACACTACAGGACCATTGTGAATCACGGGAATTCTGGCTCCGCTTCGGTACGAGGAATACGACTTCAGAAGTGTGTTTTCTACCCAAAAAGGAGCGCTCCTGTTTGTTACCATTCGCTTTGTTCACGTGCAAAAACGTATACTCGTAATCAGCCCTGTAGTCCGGAACAAAGGGATTCTTGTATTCCTGCGGAGAAGCAACGATGACTTCCTCGCGTGTAGTATTACATTCAAGATCACCGAGTTGCAGCACCGATTCGTTCTCACGGAGAGATACTCGGTTGCTGTTCATTAAAACAGTGAGCGATACTATCATCTTAGTCTCATGAAGAGTACGTACAGGAGAGAAGAGCGACGGAGACCCAATCCAGTGCGTTACAGAAAAACCTTCACGGTTACGGAATGGAGAAAATGCCCACTTTGCCATTTGCTACCACTGCAGGAAGCGCGATTGCGATGATAAATGGCTTGCTGTTAAGGAGGGAATGGATACAATCGGGTTTTGATAACAAACACAGGACGGTTCTATCTTTACAAAGGACGTGGGCATTTGACGATTGGAATACCTCACCTCATACAATAGTCGGCTTCTCTTCCTGTCCCTTCCCTCCGCGTTGTTCCAATTCTCAAACACAAGGCGCTGGTCGTTGTTCCAATCTACTCCCTCACTCCCTCCATCGCGATTGCTACACGCCACCTTGTCTCCGGGAATGGACATGTAGAATCCCTGAATGCGTTGCATCTTCTCGCAGTACTGGTTGAAGTTCAGGTCCGAATAGTCTCTCTTCATCGCATTGCGATCGGAGCTCGTGTCCAGTCCCTGGTGCAGCGCAATCGCTTCGCATGACCATTTCCATTTATAATGTACCACCATATGTCACATCCACCATCGATCGCTTCAACGTCCCTACCAACCCCATGATGTAGTTGTCGACCCACCCTCTTCCAATCACCACGTCACCAATTAGGTCGAAATCCATCGACTGGTGGAAGATCCAGAAATCCTACCGATTAGGGTCTTCCGCGAAAACACACGGAGCAGTACACCAGACGTGGCCGCACCTTGTGCATGCCATCATTGATGAACGTGGTGTACGCCTCGGGCGATTCGGTGGGAATGGACGGCGGTGTGAAAATGTTGTACACGACCGCAGAAACGAAGTGCTGTTGGATCAGAGAAAATGACAACAATTACGCCGTCCGTTAGCTCGTGGTTTTGGTAATGCCGACGTGTCTCGACCAGAATGGGGAACAGGGATGCCGAAATCAAGATATCGCTATTGGTGTACCCGTAGTAGTCAGCGCTGTAGAGACGCTTCGCCGCCTTGTACATTTCACGCAGAAGCGGCATTCCGGCGAAGTTCGTTCTACACTGTGAAGTGCATAGAAGGCAAAGCACAGATAGGAAGGAACGATATCGAATCCGAGCGGGAGGCAGTATTTGGCAATGGCGGGAGAGGACGAGAAGATGATGATTCTGGTGTTGAAGTTCATCATGAAGAGTCGCATGGACTGGAACGTATTCTTCAGCTTCTTCGTTATCTGCATATCACGTGATACCAACAAGCACCCACCACACGACTCTCTTCCGAGATGCACATCACCAGCAGATAGTGATGCGTCTTCTAGAAATCACGCATCAGATACTCTATCACATCCAAGAAGGCTTTGGGAAGAACGGATTGTTGGTTCTGAACGACCGATTCGATCGAATAGTCGCTCGCATTCTCCAAGCGCCTCACACCTTCACCATAACGATAACGACACACGGATTACCCTGACTTGAGAAAACGGCCGTCTGCAACCGGCAGGGAACAAGGCTCTCGGATGCAATGGAAGAAGACTTGAGGGCAACTGCTTTGGGCGGAAGAGTGCCTCGCACAACAGAAGTCCACGTCTTCACTTGGCAACTCCAATTGGAAGCTTTGATCCTGGTCATCGCTGTCCATCTGGCTGCGTGATCAAAGGAGCGAGCTGCATATATGGATACTACATGGTAAGATAGCGTACACAGGGGTCACCAAAGAGAGCGAAAGAGAAGAGGGAAATCCGGAGGAAGGAAGCAACGCTCATGATGCGACACAGCGGTACAATGAATCGTCAACGAACACTGAGACCTCGCAGAGGAGATGCGCGAATCGATTGTATAAAACAAAGAGTGCACTTCAGCCGCTCCACAAACCGATTCGATTCTCCCAGCATGGCGCTCAAGTAGCAAGGCGTAGGCGACACGATATCGAAGGAGTGCAGCGTCTGTCGATGTAACACAATCCACACTCCCTCTCGGTTCGACTCCTCCTGGATGCCGAGGAAGAGCGTGCCGCTCGGAATCTTCCCCACCACGGTTCCCGTGACACTCGGTGATGATCGAATGTTGTGCAACGCCTGTCCTCGCGGGAACAGACTTCGGTAAATGTGGGTCGTGACGGGGCAGCACATGGGGTCATATCCGTGCTTTTCCACCAACAACCACGAATGATCTTCTCCATCACAGCATCTCCCAAACCCCACTTGTTTTGTCGTCCAGCAACGCCCACGTCCCCTCGTTCGTGTACACCACCTCCCGCACCGGCACCTGCACATCTAGAGTGTATGTCGTCGCGCACGCCTACTCGCAGGGACGACACTCGTCATAGCACGCGCCAAGCTAGGATTATCGCGAACACCGCAATTGGTAAGCGACAAATAGAACTGGACTTCTTTTGTGGGACGGATCGTCTGGATCAATTCGTCTTCCTCGCAGAGATGAGCACCTGATGATGATGCGATGATGCGATGCGCACAGGGCAAAACTGTATCCTTTCTTCGTGCGTTGAAGCGCACTAATTGCTGCACGGCCGAATTCATCTTCATCGTGCGCGTGGACTCAAACTGCATCCATTTCAACGAACACGCCTATTTCTCAAAAGCACCAAAAAAACGGCACTTGTTTTGCCGTCACGCGTTTTGCGGGATTGGGCACCAGCAGCGCGCGGATGAAGTCCTTGGCGTCCTCGGACACGTCTTCCCACTTGTTCTTGTGGAACTCGTACGATCCATTGACGATCATGCGCAGCGCCGAAATGTCGTTGGATTGAGGGAATGGAGGGTACCCGCAGAGTCTATAAAAGGTCAGAAGAGTTTCGGCCCATGCATCGCCAATCGCATCATCACGTCACTCCACTCACAGAATGTAGGTGATCACGCCCAACGACCACATGTCCACGCCCGGGCCGTAGTGCTCGCCGCGGATGATCTCAGGGGCGGAGTAGCCCGGCGTGCCGCAAATGGTGCGAAGAGAGTCTCGACCGTCCGTCTATGCATTAGCGAAGGAGGAATCGAGGACGTGAGTTGCGAATCCGAAATCGGCAATCTTGATGTTGAGAAGGTCATCCTGGCTTTTGAGCAGAATGTTCTCTGGCTTCAAGTCGCGATGCACCACACCCTTCTCGTGGCAGTATCGCAATGTGTACAAAAGCGTGCGCACCAGATTCTGGGCTTCGCGTTCGGAGTAGTTTTCGTGGCGAATGATGGCGTCAAACAGCTCGCCGCCCACCGCCAACTCCTCGATGATGTAGTAGTTCACGGCATCTTGACAAAACTCCTTCAGCGAGATCACATGCGGATGATTGCGCAATTCGTACATAATCCGACATTCTCTCTACACCGTCATGCCGAAATGGAATGGATCACCTTCAAACACGCCAAGTCCTTCTCTGTCAAATCCATCTTGCAAATGATCTTAATCGCCACCTCTTCTCCGCTGCTCTTCAAAATGCCCCGTTTCACCGTTCCGTACTTTCCGTGCCCCAACACACCCCCAAAATTCACAATGCTGTTAATCTCCACATTGGACGCCTCCAGCTCTGTAAGGGCAATCGGGTCCATGTCCGCCATTGTGTCGTCGAATCCATCCAACAAATTATCTATGTATGTGATCATGTTGGGATTCAGCAGATGCGCCTTACTCTTCTTGAACTCCTCGAAAAAGGAGGCGGCACTAGTCCTTACTCTCCTCGAGTACACCGTACAAGGCCTTTTGAGTGACGACCACTTCGATCGGTTTGCCGTTCTGGTACGCCTCAATGTCCATCAGGTACGTCTTGATGTCGTTTTGGTTCGTGCACTCCTGCAGCTTGCACATCGTGATGCTCAGCTCGGGATCCAGCTCCACTCCCTTCACATCACAGAGCACACGAATTCTCACATCCTCCACCGATGACTGAGAGGTTGACATGGAGGACTGCAGAATCCGCGGGGTTGTGAGGGAATCCGTGAACGAAGAGTTGTTTTCCCTCCACGCTTGGTTGATGCAGTTGTACCACATAGTTGCTTCTTCCTGGGAGGCGTAACCGAACCAATAGGTCGTTTTCTTTGTCTTCGGCTAACACGCCCCCTTTGTCCGCTTACTTGTATGGAAATGCAGTAGTGCTTCTTTTCGTTGTAAGGCCTCTGCCGAATCAAAAGGATTTCAACGTATGGGTGGCTGCACTTCGGGGGCGACCGCTCCGAGTCGCTGATCATCACGTCGCGGTTTGTTACCGTCATCCAGCAACGCTCCCACTTCTTCGTCACCGATCGCTACGCTTCGCCCAAACACTGCGTTTCTACCTGCCTTTCGCATTGCCCTTGCATGATAATCCTCAGCGAAGAGGCAATGGTGAGGGAACTCATCGTCGTAGTGCAATCATGGGAACACAATTCCTGTTTCGATGTTTGTTGCGTGCGTGTTGCGTACTCGAAGGGGATGAGAAAGGGCCGTCTGGTGTTCATTTGTGTCATTTCCCTGTTTTCCTTCCCATTTGCATTTATTATTGTTATGTAGGATGAATGGAGCCATAATGAAGTGTGTTGCTTCGTTTTCGTTCTTTGACAGACTCAGTCTTTTGCTTCCTGTCAGGTGAAATGGAGAGTACGTCCACCGAACTATCGTTTCAAATTGTCCAAATCCAGAATGACATGATTCCAGACACATCATCTCTTTTAGTCCAATTTCCTGTTTGACTAGACTGTAGAACGCGTGTCTCCCCATCTGCAATCCACCTCCCTTCTATCGTCTGTGCCTAGCATGCCATCCCTCCTTCCAATTGGCCGGTTTTAACGTTTCTTTCCCTTGATTCTAGCCATCGTGAATGGGACCGTTGTGGGAACTATCGCCTGCACCATGAGTCTTCGTTCTCTGCTGGTGATCGCCATTGCCGTGAAGGCAGCCTATCGGCGGTACGGCATTGGTAGTGGAAGCAACACGAATTCAACCTAGGATCGGCGCTGATGAGGGCCATTCTGGAAGAAGCGCGGAAGGAGCATCTGAAGGAGGTGGTGCTTCACATATCCAACAGCAATCCTATGGAGCCCTTCACGACACGTGCAGCAGTGCAATACGGAAGCCATCGCCTTCTACAAGCATTGCGGGTTTCAGGAGAAGGAGCTCATTCCGGACTACTACAAACGGCTACACTGCACGGCGGCCTACAGAATGGTGTATACAATCTAACAGGAGAAGCATCTTCGAAGGAATCCACGCACTGTCTCGATGTGGCCAGTTTGTTGTTAATAAATAACCAGTTCTTGAGGTCGTGACCCATCTTCTCGTAGGAGTCCTTGTAAAGGTACGGGAGAATGAGGGGAATGCTCTTGCAGAAGAGAATCACGTGGACCTATCCGTGAGTTCTTCCATCAAAAGTCACGTAGTTGTATCCAGGCTTCACGGGACACTCCACGGGGGTGGAAATGAGGAGGCGGGTGACTCGGTTGAAATCGAAGGCAGTGTCGCACTCAACGCGGTTCACGTAAACGTCATCCTCCTTCATAATAGATGTGTGGGCGATGAAGGACCCAAATCGCGCAAAACAAGCAGGATATGTTCTTTACCTTGACCGGCAGGCAGGAACAGCCGCATTCCTTCAGACGGTTCATCTCCTTCTTGACCTGCTGGTGATTCTCACCCAAAGCCATTCACTTCCTCATCCACCCACGCCGCGACGTTCACCTCCTTGGCGTTGCTCTCCGTCAGCGGAACACTATCAAGCGTCGGGTTCATTTTTGGCTTGACCCAAAACGGGCCTTCTTTTGGACTCCCTCGGATCCCTGCTCACAAAGATACGCCACCGGATTGTGTCCATTCTTCAAATTGCTCCTGTTGTATTTTTGAGGAATAGAGAAAGGTAGGTCATCGAAATGGAGTAGTTGTCTTTTGCTGGTGACAAATGCGTTATCTTACCCATGGAAATAGTGTGCACACGATACAATGTCCGCAAATGAGCAAGAGTTGGCGACCGGCGTGGAAGCGCATCGGGATGTGCCCGTTCCTCCTTCACCACAGGGAATGGCTCTTGCTGTCGTCGAAGTGGAGGAAGGTGGAATATGCATGGTGCTGAATCATGCAGTAGCGCCTATTTCGAACCCAGAGGCGCTGAACGCGAATGCGAGCAATTCGCCCGTGGATCCGAATGCGGTTGTGGATATTTTTAATCGCTTATTGCTGTAGATGCAGGAGGAAGAGGAACAGGGAATGGAAGTTCAAATCGGGGAAGGCGGGAACAATATCGGGCGCTGGTCATCGCAAGAGCACGCCCTGTTCCTGAAGGGACTGGAGCAGTTCGGAAAGGACTGGAGGAAGATCTCGACCATCGTGCCGTTGCCTGCTGTTTCTCAAGCGTAGGTTCCGACGCGTACGCTCATCCAGATCCGCACGCACGCGCAGAAGTTCTTCCAGAAGAACGACTTTGGCATGAAATACGATCGCATCACCGATGGTGGTGAATCTGTTAGCGAGAAGCGTCGTGTGAACGTGAAGGTGGTGCAGTGGCGTGTGCCTGATGAGTAGAAGGCGAAGAACCGAAATCACGGCCGAACCAACTATCAATCGACATCGCGCATCACCAACCGTCCGAATCACATCATCATCACGCGTTCGCGTACTCCCAGCCCAATGCCGGACGAGACCGCTCCGCAGCCCGAAACACCCGTCCCCGCCGAAAACGAAACTCCCGCCACGGAAACGCCCCTCCCCGCGGAATACGAGCAGCCTGAGTTGCCGAAGCACTTCCTCCGTTCGATCCCGAAGCACTTCCACACGTCGCTGCGGCCGTCGGCGATGCCTCTGGCGTCGGAGGATTCCTTCTCGCGACGCATCACGCCGTTGGGTGTGTACTACCCGAAGGACCGGTACAGGCAGGAGCGGCAGTTTGCGAGTGCCGTGATGGAGCTGATGGAGAAGAAGGCGTTCGAGAAGAAGAGTGCTGCGATTCTCCCGCCAAGTGAAGTCAATCTCCCGCCAAGTGAAGTCAAGGCGGAGGTGCCGCTGTCGGCGGAGCCGGGTAATGCGTCTTCTGTGGAACCTTCCAAGGAGCAACCTTCTATGGAACAACCCAAAGAGCAATTGAAGGAACAACCAAAGGAACAACCGAAGGAACAACCAAAGGAACAACCAAAGGAACAACCAAAGGAACAACCAAAGGACACCCACAAGGAACGTCACGTGTCCATCATCGATCAAATCAAGCCGCCGCCAGCGTCGCTGAAGCCGCTGCGCATCAAGAACCCGGACACGCTCGCCGCGCCTGACGAGGACTACAGAGCGGACAAGACCGCGCCGCGCACGCCCGCCAATGTGCGCGGCAACCGATCCGCGCTGCACAAAGTAGGCGCGTTTTGTGGCGGTGTGAGAGTAGGCGATATTGACGTCGGAGGAAGAAACCCGGGCTTTTTTTGCCGCGCACCCCGACGCGCCGGCGACGACATACTACGTGAACCAGGCAGACTCGCACGGGTTCACGCCGCTGATGACGGCGGTGTGTTTGTCGGACAAAGTGGCGGCTTTTAACGTCAGTCGACTGCTGGTGGAAAAGGTGGCGATTTTTGGCGGAGGTGAGAAATAGGGAGCGGATATGGAGAGCAAAGATCGTGACGGAAATACCGCCTTTTTGTGGTGCGCCATCGTGGGCAATCCAGGTGCGGGAAGAGAGAGGAAATGAAGCATAGAAATCCTCCGCTATCTGATTGAGAAGGGAGCGAAGGTGAATGAGACCAACATGGAGGGAGACACGGCGTTACATTTGGCGCTGTTGGAGGGAAGAGAGAATTGTGTTCCGGTGTTGGTGATGGAGGCGAAGGTGGATCTGATGGCCAAAAACAACCAGTTTTTGTCTCCGTTGGCGCTCCTGAATTCGGATAGTTGCCGTACGAGAATGAAACGCCCTTCACTCGCAGATTTGGACACCGAGACAAAGAAGAAACTGCGCCAGGAGTTCTTCTCCGCACGCCCCACTTTCCGCACGATCGTGGTGCACCACCCGGACTGCAACCTGCACATCCCGCGGTTAAACGGCAGTCAGGGCACGAACCCGTGGGAAGCGCCTCCACGCATCGACGCGATCCTGAAGGAATTGAAGGAACAGTTCCAGGATTGGGAGGTGGTGTATGACACGAGCTGCCCGCTGGCGAGCAAGTCGGAAATCCTGCGCGTGCATTCGCAGCGGTATGTGAGTTTGCTGGAACACCTGAACGACGAAGTGAAGTTGTCAAAGCGGTTTGACAAGCAGCTGATGAAGGATCAGTCCGTCGCCTTCACGCCACACGTGCAACAGGGCTTCGGCTGCCCGCAGGACAAGATCAAAGACGAGGGCATTTGCGACACCTCTTTCTCGAAGGTACGTGGATTGGAATTCGTGTGATCCCAAGGGGTCGTTGCAAGCTGCCACACGCGCTGCGGGCTGTGCGATTTATGGCGTGGACAAGGGTATGTCCCAAATCGGGCCGATTATGGGTAGTCATATCAGGGCAGTTTCAGAACGCGTTCGTGTGTGTGCGCCCGCCGGGCCATCACGCGGGAACGGACGGTTTGCTGACGACGGCCTCGTCCTGCGGGTTTTGTATCTACAACAACGTGATGATTGCCGCGATGCACGCGCTGGAAACCTATCCGGAAATTGTCAAGAAAATTGCCATTGTGGATATTGGTTTGTTATTTGGCGTGGTGGTGAGAGGGTAGATATTCACCACGGAAACGGCACAGAGCAAATTCTGCGGAAATTCAACCATCCGGAAAAGATCCTGTTTTGGTCTTCTCACATTTTCTTCCATGTTTGTGTCACGGCGTTTCACTCAATTGCAGGACCCCCACCACGAATACGAGTTCTACCCCGGCACGGGCAAGGAAGACTTTTGCACGACGAACATTTACAACCAACCCATGCCGCCCCTGTGGGAAACAGAACAGTCGCCGTGGCATGGAGGCGTGAGTCGTAGCAGCCGCAAGCACGATTGCGAGGGCGGCCGCCTGCTCTTCCGCAAGGTGATCGAGACGCGCCTGTTGCCGTTGCTGCGGTCCTTCTCACCAGATCTGATCATGGTATCGTCGGGTGAGAGTTACAATGGAGAATGAGGAGAAGGATTCGATGGCGGTTTCAAGGACGTGGGGAACTACCGGCACGTGCCGACGGTGCAGATCGGGATGGATTTGAAGATTGAGGACTACGAGTGGGCCCTATTTAAGATCAACGAAATGGCCCATATTTGCTGCGAGGGCCGTATTGTGTCGCTGTTGGAGGGCGGTTATGGGTCGTATGAGAAGTGCAAACAGACGGGCGAAACCGTGCTTGGAAGGTGGCCCCAATGACCCGATTTCACTTCTAGGACATCTCTGGCCAAAAACGTCGCCGGTCACCTGCACGGGCTTCTGGGCGAAACGCCCACCCTTCCCGCCAACCACAAGAAACTCCCGCCAAGTGGCGTGTACTGCGGTTGCGGTCAGATTCGCGACGAGGAGATGATCGAGTGCGCCGTAGGTCGGAAGTGTGGCGGTTGGGTGCATTTCTCGTGTGCCGGCGTCGACTTCGAGAACTACCAGGCGGACGAAAAGGAGCCGTTCATTTGCCGGTGGTGCCGTGCGGAGGGCGTTTCGTTGAACGAGGCGAAGAAGGAGAAGAAGGAGAAGGCGAAGCCCCGTGCGAAGAAGGAGCGTGAGCGACCCGCGAGGAAGTGAGGAATAGAGGACGAATCGTATTACGGCGGGTACCGGCGTGACGCGGCGGAGGAGGAGGGCGAGACGCGTCGGCCGCTGCGGAAGCGAGGTGAGTGGAGGAGAAGGAGGTGAGGCGTAGCGAGGTATTCGGGGTATGGCGGTTCGAGCAAGGACAGTTTGCTTGTGGATGATGATTATCAAGCGTGGTGTGTTTGTTTGATGTGAGTTGTGATGGTGTTCTGAACACGTGGATGTGGAGTTGCTTTTGATGATGGTTGTTTCATTTGGCAGTGTAATCCTCTCTGTGATGATAACAATCCACTCTTTCACGACAAACACAACCCTCCAATCACAACACATAAACAACAAACAAGAGAGAGAAGAGAAGAAAGGTACTTATGAATCACCACCTGCTGCATACTCCAACGCGCCTCCACGTTGCTGTTGATCATGCCCTGAGGGTCACGTCACACCTCAGCACCTGCCTGCAGGATCACGCGCATGTGGGGCGACGGCTTGCAGCACGACGGAATCTTGCCCTCGCGAATGGTGCAAAAGAAGTCCGGTTTTTTGGCTTCCGCGGGCGAGGCGAACTAACGTGAAGAGAAAGAAGAGGCAACACGAGTTCGAGAACGCTGGCACCCAGAGAAAACACATCCGCTTTGGTGGCCGTGGCAGCGGTGATGATTTCGCTACGAGTCAATCATCATCGCATCATCGCATCATACCCTGGCAAGTAGCGAACGTCACCCTCGTTCACCGCCTCATCCTTCACGCGAAACGACTGCACAATCACACCTCTCCTCCACGCCTACCAACCCAAAATCACTCAGTTTCAGTTGCCAGGGTTTCACGCTCAAAATCAGGATGTTCTCCGGCTTCACGTCCATGTGCGCATAACCGCGGTTGTGCATCCAGAGCAGGGCGGACCCGATCTGTGCTAGCACCACTTTGATGTCCTCCTCGTTCAACGCGTGCTAAAAAACAGGGGGAAAAGTGGAATGGACCATGGAAATGTAGTGAGAGAGATTTCCATAGAAGCCGTACTCGAGCTGGATGTAGAAGGTGCTGTCCTCCATCCAGCTGCCGAAGTAGCGGATGATGTTCGGCGCGTCGCCTACTTCTGAGCGATGATTCGCAATGATACTCATCACGCTCAATAGTTTCACTTCCTTCTTGATGCGCTTCCTATGCATTAGCAAAAGCAGATAAGGGACACAGAACGCCTGCTTTCCTCTCCACAGTGTCATCCAGGGAAATCTGCTTCACGGCATAGTAGCAGCCGTCGATGCGATGTTTGCACAACGTCACGACAGAAGAAATGCCCTTGCCGAGCAACTAGCACTCATCCCCCGATTCTGCCGCTACATCCAGTTCCTTGAAATCCTTTTGGTAGCGAGAAAGCTGGTTCGCGTCAAACACGACAAAGTCGCGCTTCTTCAACAGCGCGTCCAATTCTGCCTCTTTCTCGGGTGGAAGGGAAAGATAGGGATTGGAGTCCGGCATGGGAAGCGTGGCCGAAGTCAGGGGCTGGGTCTGCTGTTGCGAGGGGAATAGACACTGCTTCTTCATGTCGCTGTGGGAAACGTCTATCACTGAAAAACTGGAATGACCCTACCATATCCAGCCTTCCGCTTGAAGAAGGAGCGGGAGCTGGCGGTTCGCGGCTTTTGCGGTGTTTCTCCAAACACGCCGCAATTCTCCGTGGAGTCCTTCAGTGAGTCGAAGAGCTGCGAGTGCAACTCCTCCGTGAACTAGGCGTAAGCGGCGTGGAAATCCACCAACACCGGGAGTGCAGAAATCGTTTTGGGTAAGGACGCGGATGTCGAGCGACTTCTCGATGCCGCTGTCGTTGTTGAGAGTGAGCGTCCGCTGCGAAGAATCGGGGCATTGGCTGAACTGGCTGCAGTACGCCATCTTCTTCCCGTCGCTGCCGAAGAGCCCGTTCTCGCGGTCTCCTTCGTCCATCCAATCGATTCCGTTCTGACACAAACGGGAGGGTCGTGGGATCCCACCCTTTACACCCTCAGCGAGTCGTTTCAAAAAACGCCCATGTCGATTGAACTCTCTCCGCAGGAGCGTGAAGATGATTCCGCTACAAAGGTGGAGATGACCGTCGGTGAATGGTTGGAGTTGGAGTTGATGAAAAGGATTGGACATGAAAGAGGGTCTGAATCGGCTGTTTCTGGCATACGACACGACCATGAAGCGAATCCGCAGGGAGTTGAATCGGCAGTTGAAGGGGTGCGATTTGGCTTTTCCCTTTCCCGTGTAGACTGTTGATTCCGCTGATATCGATCGAGTTCGTCGTGTATGCGGCGACGATTCTGGTCGTGTGCCTGTATTGCTTGAAGAGGCGGACGAGCGCCTCCGTTCTGATGACGGTGGAGATATTCGTTCTGATTCCAATCATTTTCATCTACTGCGATTGGAAACTGTGCCAGGAGCTGTTCGACGGCAAACGGAACCTGCTGCGCTTCGAAGCCATCCTGAAACGCATCCAGTATTCTTGTCTTTGTATTGCGACGTAGAACGCTGAGCGAGAGCGACCCCAATTGGGACGATTTGCTCGTGGAGTTCGAAGAGGGCGAGGTGGCGTACGTCTTCCTCTACCGCGAGCGGCAGTGGCAGCGCTGGCCCGTGTAGGCGAGCGTGATGGTGCTGTTGGGTAGCCTTCTTCTCGTGAAGGACGACATCTTCTCCTTCTCCTCCGCAGCGGACGAATCCAACCTGCTAAATCTGGTTTGCGAGCCGTTCGGCGAATCGAAGACGATCGACACCATGACGGGCACGAGTGGCCTGTATCGCCTCCAGGAGACACCCATCGTGCCGTTCCTCAACCGAGTCTTTCATATGGAGGAATCGGCGTCGAAGCATTATCGGCCGTATTTCTGGAAGCGAATGAGACGGTGGATCCACGCGGATCTGTCCTCGCAGGACACCACGGGCAGCTCGAATCCGACGGAGGCGGTGAATGCCCGCATTCTGAATTACTCGGTGTACAACCGTCTCTACAAGTACACGTACGCGCTGTGCACCTGCGTGACGTGGATCGCCGTGGCGGTGGTTTTCCTAATCAATCTCTCTTCCCTCCAAATCTTCGATTTGCGTCTGTTGCTTCTGGCATTCTTCGTATGTCCGCTCACAGTGGCGATTCTGGAGTCGGCGTACGAGGGAGTCTATTTCGTGCATCTCATTGGCTACTGGTTTTCACTGAAGGCGCGATTGCTGATTTGGAATGACAAGTAGAAATCGAAGAAGCTGAACGTGCCGAAGGAGAAGGAACTGTGGCGAAACTACCGCCTGGTTCACAACGACCCTCTGGAATTGTCGCCGTCGTGATTAGCGATCACGATTAGCATTCCCACGATTCCGCTGCTGTCTCTTCCCCACTGCACCAACTTCAACATCCTCAGCAAGAACGTCGTTTGCCGCGATTATCCCTTCGTTTCCAGCGTCTACTGCGTTTCCAAGGAAGAAACGAAGAGTGATTCCAAACCGGCTTGATGATCAACAGAACCACTGTACGCGCAGCCCGCGATGACGATCAGCAGTTTCAACTTCGCGTCACCCACGTCCAAACACAAGCCGTTACACCTGAAACAATTGTCCCTTTATCACTCCAAAGACCGCTGTGCGTTTTACGACAAGAATTGGAAGGAGAATCTGAACGTGCTGAAACCGACGGGATTTCTGACGCTGGTGATGAGCCGGAACAGTAAGGGTACATTTGGTCGAGCGTGTCTCAATTGTCAGAATTGCGGTCGGAGGAGGAATCGACGGACATCGCAACGCAGCTCGCGCAGTACACGCTGCACCTGACGAACAACTACTATCGGGAGGTGCGATGATGATGCGATGATGATGCGAAGACGTTTTACGAAATCTCGGACTCCATCGGGTTCTTCAACGACGATCTCTCCCGCGACGCGATCGACGGCATGATCAACGTGATTTGCGAGAAGAAGAGGGAGAAGGAGGAGGACAGTGAAACCTCCACTGTTACCCTTCGGTACAAAATGGGCGGTCGTCACTTCAGCGACATGTATCTATTCTTGACGGAGAGCGGTGCGAACGCGTTGAATGTGCTGTTTTTCGGGGACGTGGTAATGATGATGATCGCGATGTGATTTTGATAGAACACGCTGTTGCCCTTTCTGAGCTCCGTGTGGACGGGACACCACCTCAAACCGCTCACGAGCGAGCTGCGAGCCGAAATCCAAACCGTGGAAACCAAAAACCGACAACAATTCATCCCCGTGTTTTTGGCGGGACACAATTCGGTCCTTCTTTCGGACTCCATTCCTGACACAATTCGCCACGATTTGGAGAAGCTCAAACACGGCAGTCTCTTCGCCGTGTCCAAAAACGGGGAGATTTCGGACGTTCCTTTCCCCTCTTCTGCTGATGGGTAGACGGTTCGATTCCTCCTTCAGGATTCCAACTTCCTTTCCCTTGTCGCTGTCGACGATTCCATCAAGGTGCGGATTCCGACGTGGCGTGAAGCATAGGAGAACTTGCCGGACACGATCGACAAGATGTCCCAATTGGGCGTGCGTTATGTGTACTACAGTCCCTATAACTACAACCACTCGCGGAAACTCGCCGCCCGCATGGGTCTGGAGACGGGTTGGAACACCGCCGTGTCGCTGGCGGACGAACACGACGGTGGGTGTGGCCCCCCGTTTTTAGCGTAGACGACAAGTTGCAATGGGAGGCATTCGCGCAGTTGCCGCACGGGATTGCGCAGATTCGCGAGCGGTTGGTGACCCAGGACAACATTCCGTTGTTGGTGCATTTGTTCACGCACTCGTAGGGTGAGAGAGGTGGGGTGAGTGGCAGACAGAACAAGAGCATTGGCGAGATGTTGGAGGTGATGACGGAATGGGGCGAAGGCGTGATTTCCGTGACGAACAGCAGTTACAGGGCGATTGATGGCGTGGTGACGAAAGTGGGTGGTGAGGTGGGGGTGTGAAATAGTCCCGATTATTGATCGCGATGAACCAGTTCGATTCGTTCCAGTATTTGCAGGAGGAGGAGAATGGGCAGGAAAATGGTAGAAATAAGAGTAGAGTGTGAGATAGACAATGCAACCTCGAATGATAGCGTTTCGCTGAAGGGCAAACTGAATCGCGACAATTACCACTTTTACTTGGCGTCCAACCACAACAAGGAGATATTCCACATCAACGAACTCCTGCTGTCTCACGGGGGTTTCATTCCACCGGGCATTTCATCCATAGCCACACTTCACATCGACAACCGAACGGACATGTCCATCTTCCCTGCCTTCTTCAACGAATGCAAACGCGTCGCCAACAATCTGGACAATTTGTTCCTCGCGGGCGTTACGTTGATTTACTCTCTGAACGCCTGTCTGATCGTCAACTGGCTTCTCGATTTCCCCTCCCTGCTGGAATGTGCCGATTCCCACGAAAACTCACCCCTAGCGGCGTCCTTCTATTTCCTTCTCTTCCTCATCATTCCCCTTTTCTGCTCCTTTTTGTTCACTGCGCAGCCTCTCCTGAACGAGAACGGCGTGATCGCGCTCTTGCCGTGGAAGCCGTTGAACAAGGTGCGCATTTTCGGGCCGATTTATGGCTAGGGCGATCAGCTCAAAATCCCGTCTGTTTTCGGCATGCGTGTGGGCTGGCGAATTCTGTTGATTATTCTCACGCTGGTGAGTATGGAAGTGTTCTACTGGGTGTCCGTAATGCGTCACCATTCCCCGTTTACCACCATTTCCGTGTTTGGGTTTTACAATAATCGGGAGGTTTTTGCGTTGGCGGGAAATGATGTACAGGTGACGGAATGGCTGGCGGCGAACGGAGAGACGAAAGGTCTGATGCAGTTCTGCAACAACCTGTTCATCATCCTCGTGATGGAGGTGGTGAGCGTGTTGGTGTGTCTGATGATGATCAATCGCGATTCCACCCTCCTGGAGAACTTGAAGCAGAAGGCTGGGAGAGAGCTCGCCATCTGCTTCGCGGTGGTGTTTGTGACATCTGTGCGATCCGATGCGTGATGTGATGATTAGGCGGTGTTCGGGGAATTGGTGTGCTATTGGAAGTTCAAGCAGGAAATGGTGGCGATGGTGGCGTGGTGGATGTGGCCGGCGGTGATCGTCCTGCTGGGCGTGTTGGTGCTGGTGGACACGATTTGGATGAAGAAGGAGTCGTTCTTCACGAAGGAGAGGAATCAGATTTACCGGTGGAACTTTGACACGCGTTTGGGCATGTGGTCGCCGACGTAGTGTGTGGTTAGTGAGATGGTTTTTGGGTTTGTTTGATGCTTATGATTACCAACACCATTTTTTGAGTCTGCTTGAAACATAAAGCAACCACCATCGTTTTGAGTCTGCTTGAAACACAAAGTAACCACCATCGTTTTAAGCTTGCTAGAAACACGCAACCACGTATTACCCCTTTGTTAGAAACAGACGCAGCTTCCGCGGGAATCCAGAGTTACTGAAAAGCGGACTATAGGAAGAAGCGGGATGGATAAAGGAGTGGCTTCTCTTTCGGAGGGAGACACGGATAGCGATGGCGATAATGACACGCAATACGCCTTCCTTCTTCCGCTAATCGAAAAGAACGACTTAAATGAGGTATTTCGTATGTGCATTCCAATGACCCCATTAGTTGAAACAGAAATTGAATATGGACGGGAGCAAAGGATCCGTGTTGCGTGTTCGCGGCATCCCTCTCCTCCATTCGGTAATGCTTTTTCGTTTTCTGATAAACGATTAGGCAATTACCCTAAACAAATATGACATTGTGAAGTATTTCCTCGAATCAGGGAGCGACGTGTCCTGTACGAATTTTCGGAAGCAAACATGCGTCATTGTCGCGTCGATTGTTGGAAATGTGAACATTTGTACCCGCTTGCCTGTTGGTCTTACGCGCAGTGAACTTGCTCCTGAAGTTCGGAGCGAAGGTGGAGGACCGTGATTCGAAGGGACTCACTCCGATCCACTACGCGGCGATGAATGGAAAGATCAACATCCTCTCCTTCCTCACATCCAAGGGGGCGAAGCTGGACGTTCGCGACAACAAGGGCGAGACGCCGCTGATGGCCGCAGCTGCAGAAAACCAGCTCATTGTGCGCCTAGACCTCTCCCCTGATGCATAGGCCTTTCAATGGCTCCTGAACCACCGCTGCCGCATTCTGGACCAGGATAGCCGGGGCCGGACGGTCCTCCACTGGTCCGTGTCGCACGGCTCCTACGATGTGACGGAGTTCATCCTGAACTCGAAGTACGGTCCGCAACTGGTTCGTACGGTGGACTTCGCGGTGCAGACGCCGCTGGACGTGACAAGAAGCGAAGCGAGGTGATGATTAGGTGACAATTGAATTGCTGTCCCATGCGAGCGGAATCGAGGAGAAGAAGCTGGAGCGCGTGCGCAGCCTGTTGCACAGCTTCCTCTTCCACCGTGTGTTCTACGAGATGAAGGATGCGATCCAGCATTACCTCGCCTTCTCCTTTATTCCCCTTCTCGCCATTCTGGGCTTCTTCGTGATGGTTCCGCTCCTCCTCCGCACCACCGCCCTTACCACGACGATGCGCGCATGCTATCTCGGATTGACTCTCACCGTGCTGCTGCTATGGCTGTACTTGTGCGGATCGGATCCGGGCCAGGTGGTGGACAAACACGGGCATCTGCAGAAGATTGGCGTGACGAATGTCGATCTGCATAAACGGTACGAAATGATCATGAGCGGCGAGCAATTCATGCAGAATGCGGTGTGTGCCACGTGCGAGATCGAACGGCCGGACCGATGCAAGCATTGCACGAAATGCGGTGTTTGTGTGATGCGCTTGGATCATCATTGTACGGGTTGACTGAGAGAGTGAACGATAGGCCGTTGGATCCAGAATTGTGTTGGGTTGAAAAAGTGGCGAATTGCGGAGTGTTGTGAATCGTAGTCATCGTGTGTTTTACGTGTTCCTGACCTTGTGCATTGCTCTTGTCTCCTTTTCCTTCGCCATTCTCTATCTTCTCTACGCTGGCAGGCGTTCCGTTTGTTGGTGATGATTAGCCCATGCGCTCCACTTTCAGCAGAAGGACTACTCCGTCTTCGACATTGTCCTCACCACCTTCTTCTTCGTCAACATTGGCTGGATGGGCGTGTATTGCGTGTACTTGTGGATTCTGCAATCTTGGCAGATTAGCCGCAACATCACGACCAACGAGGTCATCAACTGGAGGCATTACCCGTACCTGCTGGACGAGGTGCAGTCGGATGATCGTCATAAGGAGTAGAATCGCCGTTTTCGCAATCCGTATGATCACGGGTTCTTCTGGAACTGGCTGGAGTTCTGGGGATTGAAGAGGAATCAGGGGTATGGCGTCCTTCGGACAGTGGAGGTGTGTCGGTGTTTGTTGCATCCGTTATGGCGGGACAGAAGAAAACGGAAACTGAATGAAACGCCCAGATAGACAGAAGTTACACTTTTGTTCAGATCCACTCTTTGTATATCCAATTCCGATGAGTGTTGTTCACGTCGAACTTCCAGAAAACTACCATGAAGTGGAGGAGAAAAGACGCGCGCGCTTCAGGGAGTGCTACCAGAAGAAGCTCAGCATCACGGATTACTTGAGCGAAGAAGAGAGAAAGTTCGTGGAGGACAATATGCTGCTGTAGTACGCCTCTTTGGGAAATGGGTGAGCCGTAGCAAGGATATTAAGGACGACATTGATAAACGGTTCAATTCGCTGATCGGAGTGCGTACGATGTGTCATACTCATATGACGGTTAGGAAAGAGCACTTCGGAGACGAACTACTGGTCGGACAGTTCCAGCGCGAACATTGGAGCTGCCCAACTGAAGGTGAGCTACATATACACGCCCTCCAAGGCGCCTGGCACGTATCGCATTAGCCCCGAGCTGCTGTACTCGGGAGATATGTTCAACGGCAAGCCGAACGGCAACGGAACGGTTGTGCACATCCCCACGCGTAGTGTTGTCTACCAGGGCCAGTTCGTGGATGGCAGATACAGTGGCGAAGGCAAGCTCTACCAGAACGGCGTTCTCTACGAGGAAGGCGTTTTCCAGAACGGCATGATCAAAGAGGGCGTCCGCTACGATCCGAGGGGATTCGTCTATTCCGGCGCTTTCACGAACGGCGCCTTCGAGGGCGTGGGCCGCATCGTGCTTCCGTCGGGCTTCTTCCTCCGAGCCTTCTTCAGTGGTGGTATTCCCATGCTTGGGGAGAGTCTCACGCTGGACGTGAGTTTCCCGAGCGCGAAGGAGTGCACCACTATTACGGCTGTCAACAGGAGCATGAGCGTGAAGATGGCGAAGGATGCGATCATCCTCGCGGAGTCTGGGAAGACGTCCTACGTGTTCTTCTTCAACGGAGACGTGTTCGTGGGGGAGCTGGAGAACAACGCTCCGGCGAATGGCATGATGTTTAAGTACAACACAATGACGTTCATTCCGATGCTCGTCGGCAGCGGCAAGGTGGAGAGCAAGTACAAGGCCCCGCGGATGGTCGTGGATAGGGAGAATTGCAAGTACTTCTCCATGAAATGGCGCTTTTGTTGCAACAAACAGGCAATTCGTACACACGGTTCTGGTTCTTGATGGCCATCTCGTCGTTCACCAGCAGGTTCATGCCGCCGGCGGTGGAGCGGGTGTCCACAATGCGGATTTTCTCCGGGTTCACGGA
>ERZ827156.791-NODE-791-length-42321-cov-4.384044_pt1 | contig 42321 bp, 54 predicted proteins | sample MGYA00519919_ERZ827156 | MGnify/ENA primary metagenome ERZ827156 (study PRJEB31778, sample SAMEA3449269) | human gut metagenome | biome: human gut; feature: human-associated habitat; material: faeces | place: United Kingdom | collected 2010/2012 ... | reverse complement strand
TCCACGTTGCGCAGACGCTCCTCCACCTTCACGCGCTTCTCCAGCAGCGCCTCGTTGTTGGGCAGGTACTCCAGTCCGCGCAGAATCACCTCGCGACAGCGCAGCATGCAGCCCTGATCCATCTCGTAGCGACTCATCTCCAGCCAGCCCAGGTGGCACAGCGGGTACTCGCGACACACCGCCTCGTACTCCGCCTCCACCTCCGCGCCCTGCTTGCGCCGCGCCGCCACGTCGTCCAGCTGGCTCTTCACCAGCGCGAACAGCGATGTGCCCTTCACGATCTCCTGGCCCGCGCCGTGGGCGTCCGGGCTGCCGTGCGACGCGCCGCCGTAGAGAGTAGATGTCTCATAGAGTCCTGATGTGTCGAAGGCACTATTCTCGTAGTACTCCGGTATTGCCGTCTCCTGCGGCATCTGTGACATCGGCGGTGCGTGAGAGGTCATGTGGGAGGGTAACCGAGATGACATGCGAGATGGCGCATGTGCGGACATGCGCGGTGGAAGGTGTGAGGACATGCGCGGTGGCAGGGATGACGGTTCTGGAGCCAACTGCATGGAGTACAGCGGTGGGTCGTATAGATCACTCGCATCGCGCCATGGGCGGGATTGCTGCGGGTAGGTGGAGCGGTAGTTGCTCCCGCGAGAGGGGTATGGGCGTGACGCGTACATGCCAGATTCCGCGTCACAAGGATAGTCACCAGGATAATCGTCGAAATGCGAGTAGGTGGGCATGTAGGGGTCGCGAGTCGATGCACCGAACGTGCGCACACTCTGACGGAACCCGAAGGGTTCATAGGCCGTGTCACGCGGCGCATCGGTGGCAGAGTAGAGGGAGTATGTAGGGTAGTCTAGATGGGACTGTCGTTGGGTTGACAACGAAAAGCCCGAGGAGGGATGTGGCTGAAAATACCCCATGTCGTACTCTTGGGGAAATGGCTCCTGCACGGGAACAAAGCGTGACGATAATAATCCATTTTCAGAATCATTGAAATATCGCTGTTGTTCATCGTTTCCGTAAAGATCGTAGGAGGGGTGATAATACTCCGAAGGGGAGGGGCGAAGATACGATTGGTTATCGTAAAGATAACTACAGGTGATATAATGTTGGAAGCGCAACGGTTCGTCCTGGTTGCCACCCCGATTGCCGTTCTCGTAAAACTAGCAGTAAGGAGAGATTTGCAGCCATAAACCTTCTTTCCATAGCGATGGCTGTTGAAATATCGGCCGCTATCCTGACTGTCTGCTTGACCATTCCCTACACAATGTGAGAGGCGGACACCGCGAACGAGCACCTTACTCATATATCCGGTAGAGCCAGCTCCAGGGAGCTTTGACTAATGGTAAGCGGAAGCAGCCAATACCCACTCTTCGATACATTGCAATGAGGCAGAGACTGCAGGAAGGAAAAAGAGGCGTCCCTTCAAGAAATACGATTTCAAGAGGGAGAATTGTGCTGCGGATGACAGCCAAAGCTGGATTCATGTGAAAACGTGGATCGAAAAATGGGGGGTAGCATGAACTCTCGGAGTTGAGTAGGGAAATGATAGAGAATGAAGGGCAGAGACGATGTGGAGAGGAGAAAGAAGGGGGGAAGTGCCGATGCATCATCACCCGGATGGGGAAGCATAGTGTGCGAATGGAATGTATACACCGAGACAATTCCACAGGAGAGAGAGAAGAGTCAGCCACTGGTTACCCTTTTCAGCCTGTTTTCTGTCACTCAGTATTCTCACTCATTTTAAAACGAGACGCTTTCCCTTCGTAGTCACTATCTAATTGGAGGTTACTGAGTAGGATAGGAGTCAGGATGGAAGAATACGAAGCGTCCTTTTCTGAAATGGAGGAGGAGGTGATTGTATCTGACTGAATTTTGTGGGTGATGTGTCGTAGACTCCGAAGAAGACAAAAAAGACGAAAAAGGCCCCTGCGCCGGAGGGAAAGAAGCGGAAGCGCGGCAGGCCCAGCAAGAAGGATCTGGAAGAACGGAAGCGGCTACAGGAGGAAGAGACCGTGGAGGAGAACCCTGGCGAGAATTCAAATCCTTTCAATCCCGCGGGGTTTACACTGTTTGTCTGCATGTCTTACATCACGAAAAAGGAACGGAGACGATATCGACCGTATCTGCGGCAGACGGCAATGCGGAGAGTCCTCCGACGGCTGGGAGTACGCGCTTCGGCACAAGGGCGTCTCCTACTTGCACCTGGATTGGGTCACGCGCCAGCAGCTTGACCAGATGGATTTCAAGAAGAACATCATGATCAACCGCTTCTTCAAGAAGGTGCGCGACGCAGAGGTGGAGGGCAATGGCGACATCATGTTTGTGGATAGTGAGAACTACCTGGTGGACATCATCTTGGACTGCGTGGACGCAGTGATCGAGGTGAACCCGGATCTGTACATCACCGGCTGGCGGATGCTTCCTCCCGAGAGCGTCCTCCCCGAGGGCGCCGAGATCTACAATCTGCCTCGACCGTGGAGAGAGCGTCTCGGCGTGCCGGACACCACTCCCAAAGCCATGAAGCAGGAGAGTGCGCTGAATGACTTGGCCGGCGAGAACCCGTACATGTGTTTCGAGAAGGACATCTCTCAGTACTATCCGAAGGACGAGTCGCATCCCACGCCCACAGCCGATGGCAGCGTGTTTCGCTACGAGCGGGTGTTTCTGGTGAAGTGGATGGGCCTGGGCATTGCCGAGGCCACGTGGGAGCGTGCCTGCGACATTGGCGTGAGCCGCGGAGTGCGATCCTCACGAACAGGACGATGGCAAGATTCGGCAGTATTTCGAGTACAACACCATTCCCTCGCGCATTCTGGAGGTGTACGGAGACTACCTGCCCGAGAACTATCTCTGTCCAATCCTCACTCCCCACTCACTTCTAGCCATGTACGGTATGAACGACAGTGTGGGCAGTGCCCGTACCGGCTCCACCATGCCCGCCGCCGACCAGATGGAGAAGAAGTCGAAGCGCGGCCGCCCGCGGAAGGAAGTCGCCACGCAGCGCCGCACGCGCCAGCTTCGCAACTGCATCGACCCGAACCCGCCGGCGGTGGACAAGGGTATCTTAACCCCGCGGGAATGAGTCATAGCGGAGGCGAAGGCGAACGGGTTCAAGCCGCCCCTGGCGGGCATCTGGCGACGCATTCTGAACATCGTGATGGTGCTGAGCAATTGTCGCCAGCTGGACATCGCGACCTTTTGCGGCTTTGCGCAGAGCAGTCTGAGTTTGTGGGTGAACGGAAAGTACTGCGGCGACACCAAGCAGCTTCTCAGCAAGCTGAAGGACTGGGTGAACAAGACCTACCCCGAGCTGGGCGCGTAGGCGAGCGGGCGACGCTGAAGCGTAGGATTGCGAAGGAGAAGCCACAGATGGCGACTTTCCAGAAGGCGTGTTACCAGTGGCTGAGTAAGTACGCGCAGCTGCACCACGATGTGAGTTTGACGGACCGCGATGTGCGCATGCTTGTTGGCGGCGAGTTCGACACCGAGAGTGAAACGCCCCAGGTGCAGAGTGAAACGCCCGGGATGGCAGAGCCGGAAATCGCCAAGATTTCGCCGTATCCGCCGAAAGTGCACAGCGACAAGGTGTACGAGTCGGAGTTTGACTTTGACGCGACGCTGGATTACTGTTCGGGTTTTGGGCCCATCGGCACCTGCGGACTGTTCACCGAAACGCCCTGTTCCAGCGAAACGCCCGACCGTACGGTGGTGTTCCAGTCGTTGGACAAGAAGCCGCTAGGCAGTTTGGTGTTGAACGAGGGCGCCACGGCGGAGAAGGGCAAGAACGAGACGCGCCTGCCGCCTGTCATCGCCGCGCCGCTGGAGAAGGTGGAGTGTGTGTACGTGCAGCCGGTGCAGCTGGCGGAAATCAGGGCGATTCGTGCTGCGGGCGTAGATGTGAGTGTTGGGATGAACGACATCATGAAGACGGTGGTGTACGACGACCGGTCGATCGATCCCGCGGGGTATGCACTGCGGAACACCGTCGTGGCGGTGATGGACAACACGGTGGCGACGTTCAACGCGCTGAAGGCGAACGCGGCGGTGCTGAAGAAGAACGACCGCGTGGCGATCGAGCAGGAGGAGGCGCTGAACGTGCTGCCGGTGAGTCTGAGCGTGCTGAACACGCGCCGCGCCTTCGAGTTCAATCCAGGAGTTGTAGGCGTCGAGAAGGCGTCGGAGGAGAAGGCAGTTGAAGAGAAGCCAGAGGAGAAGGAGGAAGAGAAGGCTGAGGAGAAGCCAGAAGAGATGGAAGTGAAGGTGAAGGAGGAAGAGAAGCCGACGGTGCGAGCAACTGTGCCCTCCACTAAGATGATCATCGCCAACCGCGCCAAGTTCAAGGCCTTCGAGGAGAGCATGGCGCGCGCGCTGCTGACGGTGGACGACCTGATGCACGTGCTCTTCCGCCCCAGCAAGCTCAACGCGCCCATCGCTTTGTTGCCACCACCGCCGTCGCTGCCGATGAACGACAGCTTCGAGCCGTACACCGAGTCGCCGACGTACAAAGACGGTTTGAAGCTGCGGGCGTATCAGGTGGAAAGTCTGAACTGGATGGTGGGCAAATGGCGGAACAAAGAAGGCATGATTTTGGGCGACGAGATGGGTTTGGGAAAGACGATTCAAGTCATTTCGCTTCTCCATCACTTCATCTACACGGAGCATCAGGAGGGCCCCTATCTCGTCATCTCGCCGCTGTCCACGCTGAAGAACTGGCTGCGCGAGTTCGCCACCTGGACGAGCATCCGCGTGTGCTTTTACCACAGCGAGGGCAAGGGCAAGGACGAGCGCGCGCTCATCCGCCACTTCAACTGGTACTTCAAGGGGCTGCCCGCGCGGTCGCTGTACAAGTTCAACGTGCTGCTGACCACCTACGAGGTGGTGATGAAGGACTGGGCACTGCTGGGGGACATCCAGTGGACGGGCGTGGTGATGGACGAGGCGCACCGCATGCGCAACAACAACTGCAAGTTCATTCAGTTCGTCTCCAACATCAAGACGGCACACAAGCTCCTGCTCACGGGCACGCCGCTCCAGAACAACACGGGCGAGCTGTGGCCGCTGTTGAACTTCATCGACGTGAAAGAGGCAGGGTCGCTCGAGCGCTTCAAGGCGGCGTTCGGCGACCTGCGTTCGGCGGAGCAGGTGGAGAAGCTGCGCGAACTGCTGAGGTCGTGCATGCTGCGACGCGTGAAGGAGGACGTGGAGAAGAGCATTCCGCGCAAGCAGGAAACGATTGTGGAGGTGGAGCTGACGATGACGCAGAAGCAATACTACAAGGCGATGTACGACAAGAACCGGAGTTTCCTGTACAAGGGGTGCAAGAAGGCGGACATTCCCTCTCTGATGCACGTGGAGATGCAGCTGCGCAAGGTGTGCAATCACCCCTTCTTGATCAAGGTGAGGAATGGGAGGAGTGGTGATCGTTAGGGAGTGCGCGAGAAGGAGGAGAGTCTGCAAGCCGAAGCTGCAAGCACCGTGGCGGCCGATCAGAACGGCACGTCGCTGGAGGTGCTGGCGGCAAAGCAGCGAACGGCGGGCGTGCCTGCGATTGTGGCGTGCTCGGGCAAGATGGTGTTGCTGGACAAGCTGCTGCCGAAGCTGAAGGCGGAGGGTCACCGCGTGCTGATCTTCAGTCAGGTGGGTGTGGGTGTGTTGCCTGACGGGCAGTTCGTGAAGATGCTGGACATTCTGGAGGAGTACTGCCAGCTGCGGCAATACAGGGTGGCGCGCATCGACGGCCAGACCAAGGGCACCGACCGCCAGGAGGCCATCGATGCCTTCTCCTCCGCCAACAGCCCCTACTTCATCTTCCTGCTCTCCACGCGCGCGGGCGGCCTCGGCATCAACCTGACGGCTGCCGATACGGTGATCATCTACGACTCCGACTGGAACCCGCAGGTGAGTGCGATGGGTGGGTGTGAGCGTAGAACGACTCGCAGGCGACGGCGCGTTGTCACCGCATCGGGCAGAAGCAGGAGGTGTCGGTGTACCGGCTGCTGACGCGGCAGACCTACGAGTACGAGATGTTCGAGCGCGCCTCGCGCAAGCTGGCGATCGAGACCGTCGTGCTGAACCACGAGAAGATGCTGAAGAGTGTTACTGCGGAAGCCAATGAAACGCCCACTGAAGCCAATGAAACCCCTGCTGATGATAATGAAACGGCCACTGAAACGGTCACTGCTGATAATGAAACGCCCATCACCACCAGTGAAACGCCCGCAGGAGAGAACGCGGAGACGCGGACCCTTCCTGAGGAGAGTTCAATAGCGGAGTGTCAGTTGAACGACACGCTGACGGAGGACCAGGAGTCCCTGTCGACGAAGCAGGGCTCGGGCAACCAGCTGGAGGACCTGCCGGACGGCGAGTGGGTGTTGTCGGAGGAGAAGGAGGAGAGTGATGAGGAGTTTGTGATGGAGGAGGAAGATTCGGTGCTGACGAAGAACACGGAAGAGCCGTCGATCGCGACGGAGAAATCGGAGCGGATTCTGGATTATGGAATTCCCGCGGTTCCGGTGATTCCGGAGAAGAAGCGACGCGGTCGCAAGCCGACGAAGAAGCGAACGATCGAGGACGAGTTGAACCCGCTGAAGCGAAGTAAGAACGAGGTGGAGGAGATGCTGCGACGCGGTCTGTTCGACTGTTTGATGAGCAACTCGAACGAGAACGGGATCGATTTCTTCGAGGCGGACATCGACACGATACTGAAGAAGAATCTGAAGCCAGTGGGTGAGGTGAGATGGGGTCAGGATTAGGCGGAGGCGATGGAGAAGAAGCTTCGAGAGGAGGCGGCGCAGTCGGTGGAGCGTGGCGGCACGGTGTACTCGAAGCGACTGTTCAACCCGGAGATGGACTCGAAACAGATCGAGCTGAACGACCCCGAGTTCTGGGAGAAGATGCTTCAGCGCCCCAACGCAGACATGTTGTTGCAACGACTTCGCGACCCTGCTGTGATGAGTGATGCGGCGTCGGTAGCGGCGTGGGTACACGACTTGGAGAACCTGGTGAAGGAGGTGTGCGAGGAGGTGGAGGAGAACGGCGAGAACGACTACAACACGCACGAGTTCGAGGTGACGAGCCAGATCCTGACGCTCGCCAGTCCCATGACCACGGTGTTCGGCTCGAAGGCGTGTAAGCTGATGCTTTCCTGGATGGAACAACTGGATCACAGCCGGTACAAGAAGCGCACCATCAAGCGACCAGGTGGGTGTGAGAGGGGAGTTTCATTCGCAGAGGAGTTACCGGCCGTGGCAGCGAAGCCGGCGGAGTCGTCGGGCATTTGCGCGAAGTGTTTCAAGGAGGAGGGTGCCACGCCGGGCCTGAAGCTGGTGGCGTGCGCGGGCCGCTGCGACCAGCAGTTCCACCTGAGTTGCGTGGGGCTGAAGCACATGCCGGGCAAGTGGAAGTGTCGGAGCTGCGCGACGCGAACGCATGAGTGCATGATTTGCCACAAGCGCGGGAAGGAGGGCGATGTGCTGGGCAAGGGCAAGAAGCGTCTGTTCACGTTCTACGAGCAGTGGCTTCGCTTCAACGATTTGGAGGCATACATCAGCACCTTCGGAAGCGGGGGCTTCATCGACTCGAACCGAGATAAGTACATGGTACCAGAGCCGGTGATCAAATGTATGCAGCACCATTGTTCCTGCTTCTATCACATGTCGTGTGTGCTGGCCAGCGGCGCCTGCACCCTGTACCCCCAGCAGCACCCGTGCATGTTCCGGTGTCCACGGCACTACTGCTGCGTCTGCAAGACCCCGGCGAACAACCAGGTGCTGCAGGTGTGTGTGAAGTGCTCGCATGCCTACCACGCGAACTGCTTGAAGACAGTGCCGCACACGCCGCTGGTGAAGAAGTACCTGATTTGCGGGGACCACCCGGCTGTGGAGGAGAAGAAGAGGAAGAGGGCGAAGCAGGGGTCAGAAGTGCCGCGGAAGAGAAGGAAGGGTGGAAGAGACGTGGAGATGGACGATTCGTCGGTGAGTGAGAAGACGCTGTTGGAGGAGGATATGGAGTTGTGGAGTGTTTGTTGGAGATGAGTGGCGAAAATGAAGCTTCCACCGTTGCTTCAGGTGATTCGTTTTGCATAAAAGGAGGTGCAGATTTGAATTGATGATTAGTGTGTGAAAGAAAGAGAAGATGAGAGGTATTGTTGGAGAGCGGGAGTGATGTCTAGGAATGAAGGAGAAAAAGAAGAGACACTCTTTGTATGAATGGTTCTCTTGCATTTGAAAGCACATTTCTTGTTAAGAGACACAGTTGTGAGAGAGGGCATATCTGTTTGTGATACTGAAGTGACAGGAAATACCCTCCAGAGTGATGGAACGAAGATAGTGGAATGTACCACCATAATGAACAGTAGTAAGTGATGTGAGTTTGGGTAAGTCTATTCATCACTTCATTTCATCATCGCTACTTCGCATGATCAATTCAGTTGATTCATCATCATCCTTGAAACGGAATGCACTGTTACCTAGTCGAATGGAAGTCAATTCAGGCAAATCTAGGCATTATTCTCATTCCAGTAGATTCACTCTCAAACACTGCACGAGAACATTCATCAAATGCAAGGCCACCAAACAGAAGCGATTTCAAACTAGGCAAGTCTATTCATCATTTCATTCTTTGATCAGCACTCTTCAATTCCAATTTGGAAGCACTATAGAAACTGATACTCGTTTCATCTAGTTTTCCCACTTCAATCGCTTCCAAAGAAGGCACATTCTCAATCTCGCATACTGAATAATCCCTGAATGAGTAGTTTCCAATCTTCAATTCTTTCAATCTTTCACAATTCTTCAAACAGAAATAACCACTTAGAGACATGAATCTTAATGCATAGCTATTATCCTTCGTGAAACAGCTTCTTCCAATCACCACTCTCTCCAAATGATTCAATCCAATCAACTTCACTTCTTCCGTATACCGATAACACTCATCTCCCACTTCAAGCAATCGCAAATTGGATAAGAATGACAAATCCAATTCTCTCCATTCTTTTCCATTACGACTGTTGTCTTCCACGATCAATTCTTCAATGCGATTATGAAGCAATTGATTATCTCCATTTATTATTGTGAGTTGCCTCTCAAACTCATTGCCATCATTCATCCAATCTCCGTCAAACAATGTGTTGCCAGTTCGATTATACCGAATGCCTCTTCCCCAGCGCTTTCCTTCAAACCATTCTCCTTCATACTCAATCACTCCAATGTCGGAGTAGTACTGAGTGCCATAGCACATATTCACATCATTGAGTCGGAATCCCTCATATGCCATTCTGTTCTCACTGTCATACAGCACACCCCAACCATAGGGTTGATTATCCAACACATCGCCTTCCCATCTCTCTCCATCATCACTCAAATCCAGCACTTGGTTGTGCTCAATTCCATTCATCTCCTCTCCATTCACTCGCAACAAACGGCGTAATTGAACATCCACTTCGATCAGTCGATTCAAACCCAATTCCACTAGCACAGAATGCTCTTTCTCAATCAGCCCTTCATACCAACGCAATCCATCATGCTCATACAACACCAGATAGGAATCTTTCACATCCTTCTTCAGCATCAATTCACAACATTCTTGATACTTCAGGATCTCCACCAATGGAATCAACACTTCACTCTCTCCTTCACGTTCCTTCACAAACGGATGCTACTCATCATTCTCTACCACATCACACTCACAATCATCAACTCAATTACACTCCTTCTTACATTTGCTCTCTGAAAACAATACCTCAGATAATCAAGCAATTCTTCTGATTTGATGTCGCCTTTATAAAATGGGAAAGAAAACTCTCCTTTCCTTATGGGTAAAGAGTCATTCTTATACCCATAAAACGGCATAATTCCCATCATTTCAAGCAAAGCAATGCCAAATGACCACACATCACTCTTCATCTTGTACTTTCCTTTGAACACTTCAGGAGCAAAACTGCGAACTCCTTCACAATCCCTCCCCTTAATGGAATAACACTCTGCCTGTGTTGTCAGTCCGTAGTAACCCAGTTTCAACACACCATCTTCAGTCAGAAACAGATTCACTAACCTCACGTCCTATTCACTCATTACTATTACCATTCACGTACTCCATGCGTTATGCCTCTCTCATGAAGATACTTCAATCCCAATAAACAACCACGAGCGATCTCACGCACTTGCTCCTCTGCCATGTATTTATTATGCCTCATGAATTGTGAGAGAGAGTAGCAATCACAATCCTCCATTACAATCTATTCTATCAACTCTCCAAGGAATCACTACCCACAACTCATCATCCTTCTTCACAGCATCTATATATCTCACAAGATGCTCATTATTGCATTTTAGCAATTGGGGAAGGCGTAATTCGATTCCCCTCACATCCAATCCATTTTTCACTCTTGCCATCAATACCATCTCATTGGTATTTCGACTGCATGCTTTATACTCGTCAAACCACTCTCTACGCCTAATTGCTTTGATTCTTGTTCATACCCTTCATTTAGCTTTTCCAATAGCTCATATTTACCTATTCTACCTAAATCACTCATTAGCACTTCATTGGAGATTGCCTTCTGATTCTCCAACATACAATTCCCTTTTGTCAACAAACAGTTTCCTATCGTTCATTACCACATTCCTCTATTCATACACCGCCATGCTCCATCTCATTCACAAAACCACCAATCACCCTTCGCAAACACCAGTATAAGAAGAAACAGACAACACAAAAGACACAATTACAATTCTGCAGAACCCCAGAAACTCCTTGGCCCAGAAGATGAAGCGCGTGAGATAACTCCACCGCTTGTCCACATCCATGTACCCGTACCAGTACTGCTTCGTCTCCACCTTGGCGAACTTCGGAGACCATGTCGACAGTTCCTTCTCAGGATTCTTCGAGGAGAAGAGCATGACCACCGATTGCCTCTTTCCGGAGGAAAACAGTATACGCTTCGCCATATAGGAGCCTATGGGGGACAACGCGTCAAACACGACCTTGCCTCCAGGGAAGCGCTCGGCCAAGTTGCAAAGCAGGGCCTTCACGTTGTCGTAGGAGATGTAGCAGAAAACACCACCGGCAATGAACACCGCTCCGTCTTCCTTCTTGAAATCAATCTTGTCAAACCACGCCGGGTCGTTTAAGTCGGATGCGATATTGGTTTCGCGCTCCTTCGGAGGAAGCAACTCATTGCGGATGTTGATCACATCCGGGAAATCGACATTGTATCCCTTCGCCGTTCCATTGTCCACATGGTAGAACGTCGTATCCAGTCCACATCCCAGATTCACCACACAGGCACGCGGATGGTCCTTCAGATACTCCTTAATCTCCACAAGAAAGTCATAGGCACGAATGCCTCCAGTCAAGCAGGCGTACTCCAGGGGTTCCATCTCCTGAACATAGTCGATGCGGTCGAACAGCTTAACGGTTTCCGTGTCGTGAAACAAATCCGGGTATAGCTCGACACACTTCATTCGGCAGTAAAGGGGGATGAGAAGCGTCTCCTGCACGGTTCCCGGCTCAATGTGAATCTTCTTGTCACTCATGATAAAACGAAAATGAGTGTTTGAAGAAGGAATACGGTATATGCGTGACAGAAATGGGTACGTTTTTGGTAAACCGATTCGTTTGCTCTAGCATATATGGCAACGAGTAGCGAATACATTGAGAAGGCAGTCGCGCTTGAGAACAGAGGAAGTGAAAGATGATGTCAAACACGTCTGCTCCACAAGCGATACGAAGGGAAATGCAATACTTAGAAACCAGCATCCTTCTACGATAGTCTAGAAAGGCATCCCTTCTCACACAGACACAAATACATCAAATAACAAACAGAGCAATTACACATACGTTCTGTTCGTATTGACCATAGGAGCGACGAGAATATACAGGAACACGAGGAAGGCAATCCAGATGCTGGAGTTATACACCCAGAAGGACATGGGCGAGGAGAAGTCGAAGATCTGGCTCGATCGCTCCTTGATGTCTCCATCGTACCACGCCGAGCACATCATGCTCAGGTACATGGACGCCAGCACCATGCAGAAGTTGAACACGCACCACTGGCGGCTGTCTACGAATCAGCCCCTACAGGAAATCTCACCCTCGTCCGGAATGCTGACGGCGCCCTCCTCCTTCTTGTCGGTCTGCACGCTCTCCACGTCGGGCTCGTCCACCTTCTCGTTGCGGATGCGATAGGCCATCCAGTAGCCGCTGGTGACGTTGAGGAACAGATTGATCAGCGTGATGCCGAACGTGGAAACATTCTTGAAGGGGTTGCAAGCCTGCGAGTGAGAGAGGAGGGATGAAGCGACATCGCTGGAGTTGGTGAGAAGAGCGGAGAGAAGGTAGAACACAGTGATGGCGAAGAAAACCGCGGGAGGAAGGAAGCCACGATTGATCTTCTCGGTGATGCACATGAAGGTGATGCTGGGAGTGAGGGGAGGAGAGAGCGGCTACAGGATGCCCATCGCAAGGGTGATCGTGATGACGATGATGTTGCGGGCGCACAGCGAACCGTTCACGCGGAAGATGAAATAGCTGGGAGTGAGGCGGAGAGCACAACCGTACAAGGCAATGCACGCGGCGATGGAACCCACGCAGAGGACGAAGGACAGGGTCAGGTACATGGAGGTCCACTGGTTGCGGCAGCAGCAGGTCTTCTCCGTGTACTTGTAGCGTTTCTATGCATGAATGGAAAGGGAAGAAGCGACATTGGTCTCATCCAGCTTGGCGGTGATCATCTCGTGGAGCGTGAAGGAGAAGTCAACGAAGGCCATCAGCTGCAGCACCAAATAGAAGAAAGAAACGATGCGGCAGAGAGAACGGTAGGGAACAATCCACGCGTCGCTCTTAATGCCCCAGATGAACAGCCATCCCATGAGGAGCAGCACCACGAAGAAGATGCCCATGAACATGTGATGCGTCCACGGCCAAGCGAGGGTGCAGAGGAAGAGGAGGAGGAAGGAGGCAGCGATCGAGGCAGAGATTCTGTACACGATCTCAATGCCGTGCGTTCCGAAAATCTTGTCCAGCTTTGAATTCACATACTAGAGCATGAGAGCGGTTTTGACATCACGTACGGGCTCGGACGGAATATACTCAAACACCAGGCAGATGATCATCCAAATCAGGTAGATTGTGTAATACTGCGGGTTTGACATCTTCTTCTTCGCATTACCAGTGATCGTTCCGCAGGTGCAGAACAGGATCGATAAGGGGTTGATACCAAGAACCATTTTAAGTGAAATAATGGAAACTGAAGTGTTCGCACTGGATAGTCGATCCGTATTCCTCTTCGCAACCCCATTCTCCGCAAAAATGGAGCCAATTGAAGTGGGAGTGTTTGCGCACACGAATAGACCCGGATTATGCGCATGTGCTGTATTCCTGGAATGAGCGCTTTTACACACACCCCTTCACCTCATCACACCTAGGACGCATACAAACACAGTGGTTTGGTCAAACGCGGCATTCCCACTCGATCACAATCGTCATCTTCTTGAGGGCAGACAGAGCCATGTTTGATTCTGAAGGAACCAACGTGTACAACGAGGCCGAAATTCTGGCTGAAATCAGAGTGACTAGTGCCGTTGTCCCTTTCACACGATAGAGGGCGAAGGAAGAGTATCTTCGCGACATTGAGAACGACATCCCGAGCCCGAAGGTTTGGCCTGCTGTCCGTCAATAACGAGTAGGCCGCTTTCAATTACGCGTGCGCCTTGGTGAGAAGCAGAGAAAAGTACGAACTGGAGAAGTCCGTCGAAATTTTCGAGAGTTGCACCCACCGCTTTGACTAAGAGCGTAGCCCTGATTGATGACGGATTCCAGACCCACAAATGCATCTACAACATTGCCTACGCCTACTACAAGCTGGGCAAGCTGCGCCAGTCGCGTCTGTTCTGCGAGCGTCTGTTGAAGCTCGACCCGCTGAACCAGCAGGCGCAGGACCTCCACCAGCAGCTGGACGCCGTGGTGCAGCAAAGTGGGAGACGAGCGATGGATGTGACGCGTAGAGGGCCTGCTCGGTTTGGGCATCACCACGCTGCTGGTTGCGGGTGCGGGTATCGTGTTATATAAGACTCTGGGTCGTAAGTGATTTGCATTCTATTCTCGTTCGCTGTTTGTTCCATAGCCCTTCTGCCATGTGTCCACCCGTTTCAGGGCATTGGGGTCCATGGAGACACAAAGGGGAAACCACGGTCAAACACTCGTATAACCCTTCTCACGCGTTGCACACATCAAGGAAAGTGTAAATATCATGAACATGCAGGGGATAAGGAAGAATCCAGAGCGCCCAGAATCACCCCAATTTGTGGTTGTTTTCCCAGCCACGAAACGGTCTTGATCCCCTGTTGGTTTTCGCCATAAATCCCTTACGCAGTTGCTTCAAATGCTTAGCACTCGCTCTCTCGACGCTATCAAGGCCACTGATGCCCCCAAGCACGACGCCAAGTTCTATTCGCTGTGCATGGTCGGAGGTGTTCTCTCTTGCGGTACCACCCACACCGCCATCTGCCCTCTTGATCTGGTGAAGTGCCGTCGTCAGACGAACCCTGGCATGTACAAGTCTCTGTGGGACGGTCTGAAGCAGACTGCCAAGGAGGGATGGAACCGCAACGGTATCTACAGAGGCTGGCAGCCCACCTTCTTCGGCTACGCCATGCAGGGTCTGTTCAAGTTCGGTGGCTACGAGGTGTTCAAGGATCTGTACATCAACCTGATGGGCGAGGAGACCGCCAAGCACTGGAAGAACACCGTCTACCTGGCTGCTTCCGCCTCGGCTGAGTTCTTCGCCGATATCTTCCTGTGCCCCATGGAGGCCACCAAGGTGCGCATCCAGACGTCTCCTGTGGAGGCCAACTTCCCCACCAAGCTGCGTCCCGCCATGAAGCAGATCACCGCTGGAGAGGGCGCCAAGGCTCTGTGGAAGGGCATCGTTCCTCTGTGGTGCCGCCAGATCCCCTACACCATGGTGAAGTTCGCCACCTTCGAGAACATCGTGGCCCTCTTCTACAAGTACCTGCTCACCAACCCTCGTGACTCCTACTCCAAGGCCACTCAGCTGACCGTCACCTTCGCCTCGGGTTACATCGCCGGTATCTTCTGTGCTCTGGTCTCGCACCCCTTCGACTCTTGCGTGTCCAAGATGAATAACTCTGCTGAGAAGATCAACATGTTCCAGGCCATGAAGGTTCTCGGCTGGAAGGGCTGCTGGAACGGTCTTGGCACTCGTATCCTCATGATCGGTACGCTGACGGGTCTGCAGTGGTGGATCTACGATACCTGGAAGACCTTCTGCGGTTTCCCCTCTTCTGGCGGTCACTAAACGCCACTTGGTGTTTTGATTTGGTTATAATGCAATTAGGGTGTGTTTCTTACAAACAATAGAGTCGGCGGTGAGTAGGGAGTCAAGATGCGCCTTGATGAAGGGCTTCCAAAAGCTCCAGTTCATCCCCTGCGATATCCTCAAAATGACTACGACTGAGTGCACACATGCTGAGTCACCGGAAGAAATGCTGTCCAGTCGTGTTTCCACTGAAACGGAGGATCCCTCCTTGTGCATTTCTTCCCGGATGGTGTGAATAAGGAATGCAGTTCCGACGGATCCCAGCGATGGAAAGGGACCTCTTGCCAGATTTCTGCAAATCTGGAGTAATCCGTCTCTCCCAATTTCGTCTTGGATTTCCCTTCGGGAGTGCTGTGCGAGAGACGTAATACAGTACAGCCGCACCTCTGCATCCTCATCAGCACAGTGCTCCGAGAGAATGGGGAATGCGGCGGAAAAGGACACGTTTTGTGTAATCCATTTCAGGAGGAGCAGGCGCAAGGAGCTACGATGAACCCGATGGACGCTCGCTCACCCCACGGGCTCGATGCGAAGGTGATCAATGAGCAGTGAAGTCAAGCGTTGCTGGAATTTCTGCTTCTCTTCCTGGGAGAGCTTGGAGGCCACATCGACAATTGCCTCGATCACGGTCTTCCGGATGAGCTTGGACGCGTTGCAGAGCAGAACCGTGGACGCTACACGTGACAGGGGTGGGAAGGGCGTGCTCAGAAAGGGGAAGGCGAAGGAGGGAGGAAAGAGGATGCAGAAGAGCAGCACAAGGGCACAGGATTCTACGCGTGGGAAGCTTGCTGCAGGCTCACTTCGGGCGTTGCTCCCGTACTGGATGAGCTGGATGCACTGGCGTCGGATGAGCAGCTTGGCGGTGATGGGCTCGGCGCGGTCGTGCTCGATCCACTGAATGCTAGGCGTGGGTGGTGTGAGAAGCACCGACTCGCTGTTCACCAGACAGGACAGGAGGCGAAGCAGCGGGTTGGAGGCTGTGTCCTCGCGAAGGCTGCGCGGGTTGTCCGTGTTGGCGACGGCAAACAGGATTTGGGTGACCTAGCCGTCACAGCGTGTTTGGTTTTTCACCGTGTCCAAAACCGCCGCAGCACTGGCGGTCATGCTTAGTTTGAGAACGAGGAGGAGAGAGGCGTCATCGTTCCATTCTATGGGTTCGTCGTGGAAGGAATGTCGTGTTTTTTCTTGCAAATAGAGAATGAGAAAGAGCAGCGCGTAGCGCACCAGAGGATAGCATTGCTGAGGCTGGAGCGAGGCGAAGAGGAAGCGAAGATGAGAGAGGAGGACCACTACGCGCGGGTTGCTGGCCACATCTTCCTCCTCTGTGATGAACACGAAGGAAGTCATGAGAAAGAAGAGGGCGGAAGGGGAAGAGGGCGATGCGACATCGTCACTGTAGACCATTTGGAGGCACTTTCGTATGGCTACTGGAAAGAACATTTGATGGTTCGTACGCGAATAGGAGTAGAAGCGGGAGAGAGTGGGAAGATGACGCATCACAACCTCATCCACGTCACATTGCAGGATTTGGTGATTTAACATGCATAGATCCTCTTCCGAATAGCCGAGGATGGGATACTGGGACAACTCCGATTCGACAGCGGCCGCTGTCTGTACTGCCTGCCGGATGGCATCCTCCCTTTTCTACACAGAAACGTTTCCCACTGCATCTACTTCCATCCCATCTGGATTGTCAACTGAACTCTGCGAAATTTTTCCATCAATCAATAGCCTACATGTAATACAAACGATTGAAGCCAACAACATGTAGGAGGAGAGAGCCGCCATGATTCGGAGCAATCCCTTCCTGGCGTCGATGCTCCTCTCCTCCTGACTCAGATACGAACTGGACGATGCTATTTCTTCCAACAGATGACTCAGTGCCGTTTTCACCTTCTCCTCCTGGATGGAGGCGAGTACCGGTTTCACATCGTTCGCAAACGTACGAAGAGAGGAAAGACAGTCCATTTTGGAGGATCGGGGAGATGGAGGGAAAAGGGGGTTCAACAAACGCTCCATATTACATATTACTGTAATTCGGGCCACCGGACCCGGGGACGCTCCATTGAATGAACTCCTTGGGCGTCTTCACCACGCAGGTCTTGCAATGGAGGCAATTCTCGTGATTAATGCACAACTCTGTTGTTCCGCCCTCCCGCTTCCTGTACTCGTACACGTGCGCCGGACAAAACCGCTGCTCCGGCCCGTCATACGTTTTCAGCGAAATCTCCACCGGCACCTTCTCCATTCCCTTCTTCACCTGCACATGGGACAGATGGTCCTGGGGATAGTTCAGTCCGCTCAACGCCAGCGAGTTCTCTCGGTCGAACGTTACAATCTGCTCAATGAAACGCCCGCCCCAACACCACATTGTCCGGCTTCTCGTAATCCCGCGCGGGCAGCTTCTCGCTCTCCGCTTTGCTCTTCGTCTTCTCCCAGTCCTCTCCCGGAGCCACGGCGCGGCGGAATGGCGCGTGCCCTCTCAACACGCTGTTCCCAAACTACCCTTCACCCATCCCACCGCCACTACTGCGAACGTCATCCCGCGGAGCAGGCCCTTCTCGAACGCGGCGCGCTGTCCGCGACTCCGCTTCAGCTGCTTCATGAACGCGCTGTTCTTCAGCGCCGTCTCCACCTCCTCCACGCACGCTCCCACCGCCACCTTGCCCCAGTTCTGCTCTTCACACGCCTCACCACCACTACCTTCACCAGACTGTCCGCCACCACCACGCCGCTCGCGATGGCGTTGCCTGCGCCCTGCATCGAGGCCATGTCCATCACGCCCAGACCCTCGCCGATCACCACACCTCCCGGGAACACGCACCGGCACTGCTACGCTTCGCCACCACACATCACTGCTACGCCATCCACGCCGCCCTCGAAGATGGTTCGCGCGCCGTACTCGAGACGCTCGCCGCGCCGCAGGAGCGAGGCGATGAAGTCTGTCTGCTTGAAGAGCTGGAACTCCTCGTAGGGCGACACGCGACAGTCGGCGTAGTCCAGGCCCGTGATCTAGCGATGATCCACGATGACGGAACGTGCATAGCCCACGTGGACAAGGTTGGGCTGCTCGAAGTACACGAAGCCCCCGCCGTACCTGCAGATCACGCCTCCACCCCACCGGCACATGCGATCGCGGAAGGACCGTTGCAGCGGGTACCCCACCGTGTGGACCACCTTCCCCAGCGCCGCCTCGCAGCCACTCATCTCCCACACCTCCTTGATGCCCAGCCCGAAGGTGCGCTGCTGCGGCGACTGCAGGTCGAAGCGCTGGATAGCCTCCTCCGTCACGCTGCCCAGCACGCCCTCCGCCAGAAGGACCGACTTGCCCCCGATTTCGTAGCCCCGCTGGTAGATGCCCGTCGGCCTGCCTTGCGCGTCGAGGCCCTTGTCCTGTGTGACGACGCCCACCGCCTTGTTGTCCTGCAGGAGCAGACCCGCCACGGGGGTGTCTGAGAAAACGTCAACGCCCTTCTCCTCGGCAATGCCGCCGAGCCATCGCACGACACTGCTGAGACTATCTGTTAGAAGAGAGATGAAGGGGCACCTGACGACGTAGGAGTCAGAATGGCGCGAAGCGCGAGGAATCAGCCACGAGGGGATGGAAAAGCTGTTCTCCTTGCCCAGCAAGAACTGCATGCCCTCTTCCTTCACCTGCTGCTTGATGGGACTGTTCTACACTCTCACTTCGGTGGAAAAGAGGATACCAGCTCTTTCCAATTGGGAAGAAGAGTCGAGAGGCTGTCGGTATTTAAAAGACACCCACTCATGACGTGGGAGCCCAGAGACTCTCCCTTTTCTAAAACGCACACCGACAAATCCAGATGGTGCTTTTCGGCCTCGGTTTTCAGGCGAATCGCTGCGGACAATCCGGCACATCCTCCCTACGCCTCACAGCGAGAAGATAAAGAGACGCCAACAATGACGACGTCGTAATCAAGTCTTTCTCGCGGCGTTTCAGTAGACTCTGTTGACAGGACTCGCGTGAAAGAGGACAGGGAGGGATACCCCCTTCCGCGCAAAAACAACAGGGACGGAAAGGCTACTCATCGTACACAGCCGGTCGCAACGCTACACTGTTTTACTACCCGCTGAAGGGAACGAAACATCCCGGGAAGAAGAGCGCAAGGGATTAATGAAGAGACTCATGTCGTTGCCTCGAGGCGAGTGTGTGCGAAAGCAAACAGCCATAAACAACCCGGTACGATACACTTAATCACAGGAGGCGTGCTTTCTCTTTCTCAGCGTCTTTTCCGAATCACTCGACTGCACCTCTTCGGCAGGCTCCTCCTTCTTCTGTTCCTCCTCCTTCTTCGCGGCCGCCTTCTGCTTCTTCTCCTCTCTCTCCTCCTTGATCAGCTTGATCGACAGAACGATGTACAGGACGGTCAGCGTGACGGAGATGAACACGAGCGACAGAATCTGTACATCAAACACTTTTCCCAATGAGCACCAGCTTGGGGTAGGGGAGCCAGGTGGGAGCTTTAGCGAGGTCTTCGACCAGATCGGGCATGAGTGTTTACGCAAAATGAGCAGAAATGAGAAAGAGGCCCTTCAAAAAGGAGGGCCCATGACAAAAGCACGCCCGATTTTTTCAGTGAGCTCATTCTTCGCAATGAGCCAGTCTCCGCAAGGTTTTGAAGCACTCGTACTTGCTGTCCGCCTCGTCATGGCCAAGTGGGCTGTAGGCTATCGGCTTTCGTGTGATGGGTAGACTCTGACGCACGCCGTCGAGAACGACTGGGCTGGGGGTGACAGTCTGATGATGAAACGTCTGATGGAAAACGACCTGCTCATGAATATCCAGGAGCGTTGGAATGCCAGCGGAAGTGGAATTATTGTGTGCAGATAAGCTGTAGAGAATGCCGAAATGTACAAGGAGGAGATTTCGGAGTTTTTGCTGGGCGAGATGTCCGACACGTTCAACTGCGAGCTGGAAGACGGCAGTGACCAGGAGGTTGTTTCCTGCACATACTATCAACAGTAGATCGCGGAGATCATCCTCCACTTCTACAAGGCGTGCCGCGAAGGCGATATGAGCGTGGTGAACAACTTCATCCAGAAGAACCAGAGTAGGAATGGAGACGGGGCGTGAGGGTGAGATCTTATCGAGGGCGTGAACAAGTACCTGGAGGCGACGCGGAACTACCGGCAGTACGACGGGGAGGACGACGGTGAGATGAACATGGACGACTACGAGGAGGTGGAGATGGAGGAGGAGAAGCCGAAGAACCAGCCCGACGAGGACGGCTGGATCATCGTTTAGTTTCGCATCTTTGTAACAAACACACGTCAACTATCGGTCGGGTGGATGGATTGCTGCGCGATCTTCTTCAGCCGGTCCCGCCACCGCGCCTTCTCCACGATCCCCTCCACCGTGATGTTGTCCAGACTGGCAATGCTGTCCAGCTGCTTCTCGATGAACGCCGCTGTCAGCGTGAACACGGGATCGCTACGCCTCAGCCCTCTCCATCACTCTCACTTCTCGTCCTTCGGCTTGCACACCGTGATGTGGTCTGTTCCCTTCATCAGCATGAACGACCCGATCTACTCCTCACCCCTCCGCTCCACTTCCACGTCCAGCCGCGACGACGTCGGCGGCACCACCACCGCCTCGTACTTGCCCGCGCGCATCGGCAGCTCCTCGCCCAGGCACAACACGTCCGGCATGGGGTTCAGCTTTTCGAAGTCCTCGTTCAGCTGCAGCAGCAACGGCGAGTCGTTTTTCAGCTCCGCCACCACCGGCGTGAACCCGAACACGCCCTGTAACAGCGTGATGTGGCTCTTGATCACGGGCGATCCGCGGTGCGGCGTGGAGTAGAACACGATCGCCTTCGTCTGGTGCAGCAGAGGGGAGTAGGCGTCTCTAGCGGTCACGTCGCGCAGCCGCGTGCACTTGCTGTCCTCCACGAGCATCTCCTTCACGATCAGCCCACCCATGCTGTGCGTGACGAAGATCACCGGCTTCTCGCCGATGCCCGCCGACTGCAGCTGCGCGCGCAGGTCCGACGCCTGTTCCTTCATGCTCAGCGTTGGGTGCGGCGACGAGGACTTCCTCATCCGCGCGTGGTAGCCAACGCTGAGGATGCGAATCGGCAGGGTCTTGCCGTCGCGCAGCAGCGCCTTGGGAAGGTACACGGCGGGCCAGCAAGTGACGTGATGGTAGTCGGTGGAGGCCTGCTGGACCATCCAGGTGGAGAAGAAGCTGCCCTGCAGGCCGTGGATAAACACGATGTCCGCCACACGCTAGGGCTCAGAGTCGCCGCCGACAGACACCTCCTTGTCGTGGCCGCTGTCGTAGAGAAGGAAGATGGGCGCGTCCAGCTGGTGTTCCGCGTCCTCCTGACGACAGTTATACAACACCTTCTCCGCGAAGAAGTGCAGTTTGGTGTCGCCCTCCGCGCTCCACGCACGCAGCGTATCCAGCCACTCGCGCTGTACCACGTGCCGCGTGTACTCCTACGCTTCACGCCGCCGCGCCATGCCCACGCCCATGCTGTTGTGCTGGAAGGACAACTCGCTCAGCACGCGGCACACCTGCACGCACAGCGAGTCCTCCGTGTGATACGTCAGCGCCTTCAGGAACTGCAGCAGCCCGCTCGACACCATCACCTCCGCCATCTCCTCGTCCGCGCAGAACACCGCCAGCGACCGCACCATGCATCGCAGTTCCCACCACGCGCGGTCCTTCGCGTTCTTGTGCCCGTGCTGCTGGTACGCCTTCGCCTCCTCCGCCACCACCGGCCGCGCCTGTGCCTCCAGCAGGCTGCTCAGCGACGCGCACCACAGCACCGCCATGCGCTCGCGGTTCGCGCTGAAGCGAAGGTAGTTCGTCAGTGCCTGGATGCCCGCAACGCGCTGCTAGCACTCACCCCATGCTCTCACACCCACCACCAAGTCGTGCTGGAAGCACGTGTGGATAATGTACCGCATCCACCGGTAGGGTTCCGACGTGGTCTCGGTGACGCGCGTGGGGATCAGGTCCTCGCCCACCATGTGCAGCTCCGTCTGCAGCACCTCGCGACAACTGTCGAAGCAGTACGCCTCTCCCGGCTGCTCCGGCACTGCGCTCATCGCCGCCACCAGCTGTGCCAGCGCGCGCCGCCGCGCGAGCGAGGGCGAGGCGTCGCGGTCCTCCAGAAGAGAGAGAATGCGATCGCTGGCATGTGTGGTGAGATAGACGGCGCAGCGCGTGTCCTCCGTGAAGTGGTGGAGGGCGACGAGGGCCTCCGTCTAGGTGCCAGCGGGAACAAACAACATACCACGACGGAATCGTCCACGTCGCGACTCCAGGCGATCAGACGGTCCAGCCAGCACACCATGTCCGCCGACAGGGGAGCGGAGGAGGCGGGTTGCCGCGGGGATTCGTGCAGACCGGCGTCCAGCATCAGAAGGTCCTGCGGTGTCGAAGACAGGTGTTCGGCGTCGCTTTCTTCTTCGCGCTCCATCTCCGCTTTGAGGGCGCGCTGCTTGCGACGCTGGTGAAGGTGCTTCACAGCATCCCACATGGTGCGGAGGTAGCCCTGCTCCTTCTCCACGATGGAGGGCTCTGGGAGTGAGAAGGATGGGAAGGAGATGCTGTGTTGTGTGTCGATGATCTGAATGTGCTGCATGAGCTTGGCGTAGCTGAGGCGCAGGCTGCGGGGAGTCTACAGGGAATGCGAGGAGGCAAAAGTAACATCCTCCTGAGGAAGAGGAATTGAGGAGTAGGGGATGGACGATGGTGCGCTTCCCTCCAAAAGCCACAGTAGGCCAAGCTATGTATCATAAAACGAAAAGAGTGGCACGGTGAACACATCCGATTGGGACTCCTGGAGCGATGTGATGATGGGCGCTGTGCGGTGGACGAGCTGACGTGGCTTCTGTTTAATGAGCTGAATGATGGCCGTTTCACAGTCCTTCCTGTTGTGTTTATAGAGCCGGTTGAGCACTTCCACACCGCCTTCTGAAATGGCGTCAATCAGGTACCGCGAATCGGCATTGCTCAAAAGAAGCAGAACCGTCATGATTTCGGGGGTGTTGCTATACATTACAAGAGAACCCAACGCCCACTATCGATCGTCTGTCACCCAGCGTCCCAGAATCATTCCACAGTGCATGCGGTATATAATTTCAGCACCGGAGGGCTGGCGATACATATCGACGAGTCCCACGGCGAGACAATCCCTCCATGTTGCTTCCTTCAAGATGTCCTTCCGATGGGCTCGCGCATACTCCAGCAACTCCAAGCGGTGCGTGCGATTGAGAAAGGCGATTCCTCCCACAACAGCACTTGTTGCGCCAAGCATAATGAGCGTTGTTGTTGCAACATAGTGGTGCTTTTTCGTGAGAACAATCTTCGATGTTGACGAAAAACGACCGATTGTGCGGCAAAGCGGCATCTTCCTGTACAGAAGCCGGCAGCGCGACGCCATGTACGGATTGACACGGTACATTACGGATCTACACTCATAGATAGGATGAAAGTGCGTCGAAAAGGGAAGCGGGAAAACGGTTATTCCTCTTATTTGGGGGAGGTCCCAGAAAACGTATGTCTTCTTTCTGTTGACGTCATTCCCATGCGAATAGGAGAGTAATGGGGAAGGGACAAATGAGACAGGGAAAGTGTGTAAAAGAGATGTAATGAATAGATCTGAAAATGACTATTGCTTTGTGATACGAAATGGGAGGAAAGCAATTGTGTGGAGTACGGAGGGGAAATGAAATGGGATGTCGATGAAGCCGGAAAGTGGGTCAGCACACTCTTCTCTCATTATCTCTTCCATTTCATACTTCGAATGGGACAAACAAAGAAGGAACGACAGTGAATCACCCGTTCCTTAACGCCATCGTGGGGTGGATACACGATGATGCTACTTACACACATCAAGTATGCGAACTGCTTCAAACCCTGCCAATCCAAACATAGACTCATTAATGAAACTCCCCGAGAGAATCTTCGCTTCCTGAAAAGCGCTCGGTTCCCAATTCCAATTGTAACCTGTGCACGAAACGCTAAAGACGATCAAAATTCCAAAGAATGATCAACTGGCTAGTATTCTTTCCTGACCAAACACGGTTTGAAAAAGTGATTCGTTATTTCTTCTCTGCGCTGGCTTCCATTTTGTCACTCTGCTGCGGTGCGTATCTGCTCATTTCGAAGAGTGATTGCTCCAACACAAACCTGGGGGTCGCTATTCCTGCTGGCATATCACGCGTAGCTTTTTCAGTTGTTGAATACAGTGGCGATTATCCTGTTTTGTTTAGCAGATATCTATGTTCACAGCATCAAGCACTACGCTGAGCTCGGGAAGAAGATATTTGGTTGTATCCTATTTATACTTGCATTGGGAATCTTGGTAGCGTGTATTATTCCTCCCACCTTGTTCATCAACGACTACGTGGCATGTCCCACGATCCCCACCTCGGCCATCGCTATCGAGTACGCGATCCTCTCCTTCTCCTACATCTACGTGCTTATTCATGTGGTTCTTTTCGTTTACCACTGCAATCTCCGAACACAGCTCGCCAACATGAACATTGACGATGTGATTCCTCCTCTCCTCATTAACCCTGTAGATGCGCAATCACATGATCGATCCCTCCATTCTCCCGCAGCTGTACACGATCGATTATCTCCTCAACTCGCATTCGGAGATCCAGGTCAAGGAGTGGATTCCACAGTACAGTAGGATCGTATCTACACAGTAAGGAATAGAGGAGTACATGGAGAGGGAAAAGAGGTTGCGCAGTGAGAAGAAGCAGAAGAACGGCATTTTTGAGATGGTCGATGCGAGGAGTCTCATCGTCCAGCCCGAGAAGGTGGACAACACCGAAATCGAGGTGAGTCTCACCTGTCCGATCTGCCTATGCGAACTTGAACCGGACGAGTATGTTTACAATATCGCTTGCAAGCACCTCTTCCACATCGACTGTCTGGAGCAGTGGTACGCGAGGAGGAAAACGTGTCCCGTTTGCAAAAAGCAGATCGAGTTCGTCGTTACGACGGAAACGCACTACACATTCAATCGCAAGGAGTATGAGGAGAAGCTCCATCCTGCAGGAACAGTTGTGGACATGGGTACCGACACAGGGATGTCGGGAAAGTAGTCTGTTTGTTTGAAACAAACGGCTGAGGAGAGAATGGATCCTCCGCCAGAAATGCGAAATAACCGTTTCTCGCCTCTGCGTAAGAACGCCATCTATCGCTTTGTTATCCCTCTTCTTTGGTGCTATTGAAGCGATTGGGAGAGACATGAAGCGCGATCGAGAATCAGAAGAAACCGTTCAGAAGCAAGCGTTCCGGTTCTCGCTCTGTTCTGATCCGGTAGGAAGGTGCTAGAAGAGGGTGAGATCATTCCTGACGAAGCCGTTGATTCTTCGGTCAAGAAGCAAGTAGATCAAGTAACGGAAGTACGTGTTTGATTCCGCATGCAGTTTTATCGGTGTAGGATAAGGCAGAAGAAAAGAAGGGTACTATAAATTCAAATTCGGCAGACGTTCAGGAGAAAACAGAAAGGGTCAGCGTTTTGTCGGTTAAAAAGAACTTGGAGTGTGCCGGATGTGTGGAGGAGAAGTGCCGTCCTAATGTGAATGCAAAGAAGTGTGATATCGACGAGGTGTGCTCTGGACTGTGCTTGTGATGGGTAGCTGCGAAGGCAGGCGCAGGCGGATTCCAGTTCCGTTCCGTCTCCAAGTCCTCAGCCAGTCCAGGCTCTTCCCCCTTCTCCTGTTATGAATCCGCAGTCTGTTCAGAATGCTCAGAATGCTCAGAATGCTCAGAATGCTCAGCCAATGCCGCAAGTGCAGTCCGTGCCGCAAATGCAAGCCATGCAAGCCATGCAAGCCATGCAAGCCATGCCGCAGATGCAGTCTGCTCAGACGATGCCTATTCAGTCGGCACAACAGTCAGTGCCGCAGATGCAATCAATTCCGCAAATGCAATCAATTCCGCAAATGCAGCCCATGCAGCAACCCTCAATACCCCAACCGATGCAGCCAACGCAAACGCCCACGATACCCAGCGTGGACCCGAGCTCCCCGTACTACAGCCTGTTCAGCAACATGGACGTGAACACCTACAACTACTACACGCAGATGATGTACCAACTCATGCAGAACCCGCTCCTCATGCAGCAGTTCCAGCAGTTCCAACAGCTTCAGCAGTTCCAACAGCTCCAGATGCAGGTGCCCGCCGTGCCGCCCATGCCCTCGCCGCCCGCCACCGTGCAGTCGATTCCGCAGCGGCGTCCCGAGGACTTCACGGAGGACCCGAAGGAGGAGTGCAAGCTGTTCGTGGGCGGCATGCCCAGCGAGGTGAACGAGAGCATTCTGCGGAGCTACTTCCAGCAGTTCGGGCCCGTGCGCTCCGTCACCATTCCCCGCGACAAGGAAACCGGGCTGTCCCGCGGTTTTGGGTTTGTCGTGTTTCTGTCGCGGATTGTGCGGTTGGTCGGAACGCGTGAGGAATAGAGCTTGGAGGACGTGCTGCGGATTCCGTCGCACGAGTTCTTCGGAAGGAAGGTCGACATGCACAAATGCGTTCCATCCAACAAGGAAACCCAGGGCGACACGACGCCGTACAAGGTGTTCGTGGGCGGTCTGGGCGACAAGATCGACGAGACGACGCTGCGCGAGGCGCTGTCGCCCTTCGGCACGGTGACGAAGGTGAGTCTGATCCGGCAGCCGGACGGGCAGTCGCGGGGCTTCGCGTTCGTGCACTTCACAGAGGCGGGGCCGGTGGAGACGCTGATCCAGCGGCAGAACATGAACGTGAACGGGAGGAAGGTGTTCTTCGGGAACGCCAACTCGAAGAAGAACCGGGGCGTCGCACCCTCGGCGTAGGACCATGATGATTGAATCACTAATAGACACCAGTACAACGCCGGTGCCTTCAAGTCTCACTACTGAGTTCTTTTGCCGTGTTTGTTAACAAACAGAGCATGCCTTCAGGTACTTCTTGAGAAGCGCCATGGTGCAGGGATTGAATCCGCTCACCGCCTTTCCCTCCTCCCGCGAGTCGTGGAACTGGCGGCGCACGTTCTTCGCCAGCACCTTGCCCAGCTCCACGCCCCACTGGTCGAACGAGCACAGGCCCCAGACGAAGCCCTCCACCGCCGTGCGGTGCTCGTAGATCGCCAGTAGCTGCCCGCACGTGTACGCTGTCAGCTTCGGGAACAGCAGTGACGACGACGGCCGGTTGCCCGAGAACAGCTTGTGGGGTCGCAGGCGCTCCGGCACGCCCTCCGCCTCCAGGTCCGCCATGCTCTTGCCGCAGGCCAGCGCGTCCGGCTGCGCGAAGAAGTTGCTCATCAGCTCGTCGTGGTTGCTCACCGCCTCGCCCGGGCCCTTCAGCGGCGCCTGGCTCTCGCAGAAGCCGATGAAGTCGCACGGCACCACGCGGCCCTGGTGGATCAGCTGGTAGAAGCTGTGTTGCCCGTTGGTGCCCGGCTCGCCGAAGTCCACTTCGCCCGAGGGGAAGGGCAGCGGCGTGCCGTCCATCGCCACACGCTTGCCGTTCGACTCCATGTCCACCTGCTGGATGTGCGCCGCGAAGCGGACCAGCGGCTGTGCGTAGGGCAGAAGAGCGCGGCAAGGGTACTGGAGGAAGGTGGCATTCCACACGCCCAGGAGACCCAGCATGGCGGGAATGTTCTAGAATCAGGACACTTCGGAACAAAAGGTACCTTGTCAATCGGGGCCGTGCGGAAGTGCACGTCGATGTCGTGCGCACCATTCAGGAAGTCACTCATCACCTCGTAGGAATACTGCAGAGACAGCGGCAGCAGGCCCACGGCGGAACACACGCTGTAACGGCCTCCCACCCAGTCCCAGAAGGCGAAGATGTTCTCCTTGTCGATGCCGAACTGCGTGACGGCTTCGATGTTGGTGGACACAGCGCACATGTGGTGGGCGATGATAGCTTCCGGCGACGCCTTACCGCTGGGTGTGAAATACAAGGAAAAGAACTACGCGAGGCGTTCGAGCAGCCAGTTGCGAAGGGAGCGGGCGTTGAGCATGGTCTCGGCGGTGGTGAAGGTCTTGGAGACGATCACCACGAGGGTGTGCTCCGGGTCGATGTGCTCGATGTTGCGCGCCATGTCGAGCGGATCGACATTCGCGACGAACAGCAGCTGGCGACCCTCCGCCTTGTCGTGACCCACGGGGTCGTTGCGCAGGGCCTCGTACACGAACTCGGGGCCGAGATAGCTGCCGCCGATTCCGATGGAGATCACGGTGGTGAGCTTCTTGCCCGTCACGCCCTAGAGTGAAATCGAGATGAAAACACAAACCACAAGCTTGCCGGAGCGAACGGCCTCCGAGAACTCCTTGATGTGGCGACGGACGGCATACACGTCGGGAACGACGTCGTGACCGTCCACGAAGATGTGCTCGTCCTCCTTGGCGCGGAGAGCCGTGTGGAGGACGGCGCGATTCTCGGTGATGTTCAACTTCACTCCCGACATCATCGCATTCTAGGGGTGATCCAGCGGCACCAGCCCAACAATCTTCTCCTGCAGCTGGGCTCTCTTCGCCAGTTTCACCAGCAGCTCCTACCAATTAGGGGGCGCATCGATTCACCACTTTAATTTCAGGGGTAATCCGCTGGCGTGTGTAGTCAAGAATGATGTTGTCATGTTCGATCGAAAACTCGTTGAAACGGTTCTCGTCCTTCTCCTTACTGCTTCTACACCACTTCCTACCTGGAGAAGTTGCCGCAGGTGCAGCTTTTCAATAGAAGGAACGGCGGCCTTCAGGGCCTCCCACTCTTGGGTTTCCCAGATGTGCTGGGACGAAATCTCAGAAACAAATGAATCCATAAGGCAAAGTATGACACTTCTTCGCCCAAATACAGCTGCTTCCGCATGCGGGGGACTGTGGAATAACCGCGGAATGATGAGTGCATACCCCTTTTCCGCATTCCCCTCTCCCTTGGGTTTGGTTGTGCGTAGCATATCCCATAGCCCTCCGGAAGGGGGCTTCAAAAGAGAATGATGTGGATCGGCATGTTGTCTTCCTTCTATGAAATTTGGAAACTAGGAAGTTGAACAAACCCAATGGCACAAAGAAAAAGGAGGATCGTTAGGACGAAATGGAATTCAGGATACGGATCAAATCATCGTTCTATGCATTACACACACCGAGAGATCGCACCGAATCGAAGAACTGGAGCAAAGAACGATGCGATGGTTTCAACTACTCTTTATTCCTATCCTTCTTACCCACATCCAGCTCTTCACAAATCGAGTTCCAAATCGGCTCCCACGGCTTGCGAGACACGATCACGGGCTTCTTCTTCCGTTGGTTCTCGTCGGTGATGTAGTTCATTGTCACGGCCATGATGATCTCGTTCAGAGTGCCAAGGTAACCGGGAAGGGCGACGATGATGTCTGCTTTGCCGAGGAGCATGTTCAGGCGGTCGAACATGTTGTTCGCGTTGATGGAAGATGTCATGTAGGGATTGGACTCGACAGGAAGATCATTCGTCACGACGATGCCCTCGCACACGCCTCCTTGCACCTGCTTGCAGCCCCGAGCCAGTGCCTCCATGCACCCTCCATTCCCTCCATTCAGCTGTGGTCAAGGCTACACCGGCTTTTTGCTCGTGGATATGATTTTGAACTGATTCCGCGCCAGTAGCTCTCCCAGCTCGAGGGCGGCGTTGTATTGCTCCGGAGTGGGCCTGTGCGCGTTACTCTCTCCCTCTGCGACGTACTTCGATGCGCAAAAGACGGCGACCACCTTCTTGTACATTCCTTCTTGGGTCCGAACAAACAATGGAAAAGCAGTGACAATGGCCTCGACTGTCACCCGTTTGGCTAAAAAATACAAAACACTATCAAGGCTCTTCCACGGTCTCCTTCGGCGCGTTTTCCGCTTCCGCCTGAACCGCATTCGGATCTCCCTGGATCTTTGCGTAGCAAAAACGGCACTTCTTCACGGACTCGGACTTCGGCCAAGTCTTCCCCTGCAACTACCCATCACGCCCCCTCTGCACGCCCCACGCACTCATACGCATGAATCAGGTCCGCCACGGTATTGAACTGAATAAAACAATACCCCAGATTCCGACGTGTCTTCGAGTCTTGCGGCATGTTCAGGATCGTGTACTTGCCTACCGCTCACACCCCTTCTCAGCCCTCACCCTCCACATAGGGGTCCAGCAGTTCGCAGAACTCCTCCACGCTGAAGCGGTTCGGGATGTTGCGAATCATCACTGCCGAGCGCGTTTCCTCGCCGCTGCGCAGCTTCTCGATGTCCACGTCCTCGCCGGGGCTGCGCTTCTTCTCTGCGCCTCACGCTCGCTTTCTGTACCCACCGTGGTTGCGTCCGCGGTCGCGCCGCTCCGCGCTTTGGCCCGACACGAAGGGCGCCGCCGTCGCCGTCATGGTGCCGGCTGTACCGGCTGTACCGGCGGTGTTGGCTGTGCCAGCGGTAGCTGTAGTGGTTGCACTGGGGTTGGCTCGAGGCGCCATTGCCGCCACCGCTGCCCAGGAGCCGCGGCTGCTTGCCATGCTGTTCGCAGCGCCATTCACACCACCACCCATACCACCAGTCATACCATTCATACCACCCGCCATACCACTGGTCATAGCACCACCCATACCACCAGTAATACCATTCACACCCCCAGTCATACCACTGGTCATAGCACCACTCACACCCCCCGTCATGCTGGTGCGCGTGGAGGCGGACAACGGGTCCTGCAGCAGGCTCGGCACGAATGGCCGCTCCATCGTGGCGCTGTACGCCTCGCGCAGGGTCGGCATGCTCGACAGCCCGCCCAGCGACGATCGCGGCGGCAGTGGCGGAGGCGTCTTTTTCGACAGCGAGGCGGACGGCGGAAAGTCGCGAGGCGGCAAAGGCGGAATGGGGCGCACGCCCGCATACTGTGGCTGCGGGGGCACGAGTGGCGGGGACTGGTAGAGGAAGCTGTCAGGCGAGGCGGCGTCCAGCGGGCCGAGGCGGTCGGCGTCGCGAAGCGGCATGGAGTAGGTGGGCTGCCGGGAGTAGTAGGAGTCGAGCATGGAGGGCTGCTCGAAGCCGTCGCTGGCGCGGTGGTTGGAGCGGTGGAGGTAGGAGTCCATCAGGTGCGGAGCTGGGAGTGAGGGAGCGATGAGGAGGGTACAGGAGGTCGCCATGGAAGGATAGCCATTCAATCCAGAAAAACGGCGGTAGGACGCGTCTTCTCCGTTCAGCGGCAGGTCAGAAAAGAAGGGAGCATGGCCAGAGTCGGATGGGTACTGGGGAGTACGGGACAGAGGAAAATCGCCGGCAGGCGCGTCGAAAGACTCTTTCATGCTTGCAAAACTACCGCCGAGGGCGGAACAGGAGCCCATATCACTACCCATGAGCACGCCGCCATGATACTACAGAAGGGAACCGTCTTCCGGCATCAAACTATTCAGACCCTGCTCGTATCCACTCGAGTACATGTCTGAAGGGATGTCGAGAGGGCCCGACTCACCAATCCCTTCTCCGCACCGAAAGGAATGGCACCTCTCGTATCCGTAATAAGGGCTCGCAGCACTGCTATGAGGGCTCCCGTTAGCGCCCAAGGGCCCCGCATCATTCGTCTGAGCCTATTCGTCAAAGGGACCACGGGTTACTGCCAGATAGGACATGCTGGAATTTGAGTCTGTCAGAAAAGAGGGTAAACTGTCGACACTATGTCTCTACGAAGGAATCCCCGCCGTACACGCCCTACGTGGTGCTGAGGAGAAGAAAAACTCATTTCCAATCTACAAAGCTCACAAACAACCAGAATTAGAGCCCACTCCTCGTTTCGTTGCTAAAAATAGCCCTGATTTCGGGAGTCAGTCGAGGAGAAAGAAATCGCTTCCTCGCATCGGTATCGGATCGGATTTGTATCACAAAGCGCAATTTGAGCGTATCGGAACGAATTCACTGGAAACGAGCGTGTTGACAAGGGACGTGTTATGGGAAGTGGGGTATTTTGAAATGGAATCATGGGATAGAAAAGAAGAAGCAAACAAAACCGACGGTCGTGAAGAAATCGCCCCCCGAGGGAGTGCTCAGCCGTCGGAGTAGCGAAAACGACAAGGAAGTCGATTTGGAAAAGAAGGCCTCTGCGACCCTTTCCGAATTGATAAAGGAACCCGCATTCACCATGAAGGGTATATGGACGTGAATGGAGATGACCCATAGTCGTTCCAAATGAAGTAACACAGTTTACACAATCAGACATCGGGGACAGTCCAGAGGATTACGCAGTGTCCATTGCCGTGACGATTCCCGGCCTCATATCCAATATCAAATACACAACACCAAGTAGCCGCATTTTGGGCCGTGAAGAGTAGTGATCTCCACAGATCCGTACATATCGCTCGAAGACTCGAAGAACTGGATCTTCATCGTCTCCCACAACTACAGCGATGATCGAAAGAAGCCCTCCGATCCGGACTATTTCATGTCCCTGTAGGCGTTCTCCACGCTCACAACACGTAGGTCCATGAGCTACCGCAGTCCACTGATGATCCCTCCGGCGCGTTACGTGGTTGTGAAGGTGGTGTTCGATAATGACGATGCGAGCCATTCGCACACATACACATCCTATCCGATCTACTTCGATGGGTGCACTTTCCATTCTTGCCTTCATCGCTAGCAACTCCAACTCGTACAAATTCGGCACTGTCATCGCTTTGGCGGACATCATCAACTCCAAAAGCGGTCTTCTCAAGGGCGGCTCGCTCTCCTTCACCATCTGCGTCCTTCCCGCTCCGACATCGAATCTCTCCATCGAGACTCGCTTTCTTCTCGCCACCCGTCAGAAGTATTAGCTGTATGATTCTATCACTCCCAGCAACATCCCGCTCATGAAGCATTATCTTGCCCAAGGATGCGATGTGAATTGTGTTTCGGACTTTTTCGCACCCGCCCAAAACGCCTATCTCCACGACGCTACGGCGCTGATCATCGCGACCAACGACCACTGCAACGAGGCCATGCAACTGCTGCTACAGAACGGTTGCGACGTTCACATGACCAACTCCAACGGAGACAACGCCCTTCTTCGGTTTGGGCGTGATTGGGTTTTCACCGTAGCGCGTGCTGGAGCGGCAACATCGAAGCGCTGGGCATTCTGATCAACGCGGGAGCCAGCATCACCTGCGTGAACCACAACGGTGTGACCCCCCGTTTTTGAGTTATCGGTGGGGTGATGTGTAGTGATGTACGCGTGCTTGATGAACAACCTGACGGTGATCACCTACCTTCTCGACTTCAAGCAAGACATCAACCAACAGGAGTGCGTGTGCGTGTGTTGTTTCAGCGTAGCTACGAAGGCAACACCGCCGCGCACTACGCCGTGGTGAACAACAACTGCGAGGTGCTGAGTCTCCTGCAGCTGAAGCGCGCGCTGATGAACATCCGCAACTGCGACGGCAAGTGCGCCATCGACTACGCCTCCGACAGTACCATCGAACGCATCATCATCGCCGGGTGCTGCTCACCCGCCCGTCTGACCCCTAGCGACCGCTCCTGTGCCAGCCTGACCGCCGCGCCGTCTGTCCTGCGCAAGCCGTTCCAGCTGGGCTCGAAGGCGCTGCAGACGCTCTTCTTCCTGGGTGTCACCGTGATGAAGTACGTCGCCAGTGGGCTCGTGGACTTCCCCGTGTACCCGTTCGACCTCCTCACCGTGCGCGTGCGTCGTCGCCGTCACGTCTAGACCACCGAGAAGTTCGTGCTGCTCCAGCGCGAGTACGATTGCATCTCACAGAACCACTTCGACCGGCTGGAAGTCAATCTGCTCACCGAGTCGCTCTTCTTCGGGTGCTTTTACGTGCTGTCGAAAGGACTCACCTTCGAGGGCCAGCCGCAGGAGCGCGTGCGCGAGGCGGAGAAGAGTCTTCGCATGCTGATCATGCAGGCGTACGAGGAAATCTACCACGAGAAGCTGAACGAGAAGTGGATGTGAAGGGTTGAGATCACGCGCAGAGGCATCTCGCTGCAGCAGACGCGCTCCACCACATTCACGACCGTGCTGGACCTGATCCTGGTGCGTCTGATCAACCAGTACGACACCAAGAAGCGACTCTTCCTCAACTGCACCGACACCATTCTCATCCACAACCCCAGCGTGCACTTCCCCGCCGTGCACGACTCCTACTTCGTCTCGCTGCCCATGACGCGCCACGACGAGTCCTACCTCCACCTCTTCACGCTCAAGAAGCCCAATCTCTTCAACCAGAACGACACCACCTCCAAAGAGATCGTGATCACCGTCATCTCCGCTCTGTCGCCGCGCAAGTCCTTCTCCAAGACCCTTCTCAGCTCGCCCATCGCCATCGATTACGTTGCGTTCCCCTTCTTCTTCTCTGTCATCTCTAGCTTCCAAAACCAGCTTCGCGTCCTCAACGAGCGCGAAATCCTCCCGTTTATCGCCCACAACAACACCCAGCGGCCCGAGGAACGCTCCTGCGTCTACGGACACAACATGGCCGCCGCGAACGAGCTGAAAACCGCGGAATTCAAGCGGTTTTGGGAAGCGCTCCCGGCGGCGGAGAAGCGCGCGCTGCTGGCGGTGGATCTGAAGGACGTGGTGAGCCGCATTCGCGAGAGCGTGTATTGGTTCGTGCTTCGGTACGTGCTGGCGAACTGGAGTTACATGGAACCGAACAACGACCTGAAGGACATCACGAAGAAGGGCGACTGCTTCCTGATCAACAACGGCGTGGAGACGGAGGAGGTGATCAACCGAATCATCAGCGGAGCGTCCACCTACGACTACTGTGTGACGCCGTCGCGCGACGAGTCGCCATGTCACGTGTTCAGCGAGCCGTTCGAGTACACGCCGACGAGCGTGGACGACCAGTTGCTGTTCCTGACGACGCTGCGCTTCAAGATGTTCCTGTTCTGGATGGTGTGTGACCAGATGGACAGCGCCTATCAGATGAAGCGACGCGAGGCCGAGGCGGACCGCGTGGCGGCGCTTCTGCTGAATGAGGGCATCGGGGCTGTCAAGGAGACCAAGACGAAGAAAAGGAAGAAGAACAAGAAGAACAAGAGCAAGAAGGAGGCGGAGGTGCCGGTGGATGAAATCGTGGAAACCGTGGAAACTGTGGAGGTGCCGAAACCGAGCGAGAGCAATGCGCTGAGCGGTTTGGGCGTGAAGGAAGCAGTGACGCAGCTGCTGAAGGAGCCACCGAAGGACCTGTTGGCGCTGCTGGACTTGGAGCGAGCCGTGGAGGAGAGGGAGGTGGTGGAGGAGAAGAGAGAGAAGGGGGTGGAGGAGCTGGACGTGGCGGCGCAGCGCGTGAACCAGTTCCTGCTGGGAGAAAAGCGAGAGAAGGCGGAGGTGCAGGCGGAGAAGAAGAAGAACGAGGAGGCCGAGACGCCCTTCGTGTCTCTGCGCTGCGTGATGAAGCGGCAGAGTGTCTTGGAGCAACTGTGTGAGAAGCGGCCCGAGATGGAGCCGTCAGCCGCCGATGCGAGCATTGATTCCATCATCCCCTCGCTCGCGTCCTTTCAAGCCGTATCGTCGCTGCTGCAGAAGGACACGCCCGTGCTGTCGCCGGTGGCTCCAGTTTCCAGCGCGTTGTCGCCTGAGGGGAAGAAGTTCACGGCCACGAGCAAGGAGTTCGTGATGCACTCCACGCCGAAGACAGGTTCCTTCTATAGTCAGAGCTTCTACACGTATTCGTCGGGGATTTGATTCGATTCTCTGTTTTTTGCACACCTGCAACGAGCCATCCCTTTTGCACAGAGTCATGCAAAGCGGCAGAGGAGAAAAGGCGTGGTGAATGAGAACCGCGGTTATTCACCATCCAGAACGACAGGAAAAGACCGTTTGCTTACGACCGGAATCATGGAAACGAAATCGAAAGAGAAGACGGTGAAGAACCAAAAGAAGGAGGAGACTGTGTGAGTGGTAGTCGCTGCGATTGATCGCTCTAGCAAGAAGGCTGCTCCCGCTGCGAAGAAGGAGACCCTACAGAAGCAGAAAGTGGAGAAAAAGGAAGACAAGAAGGAGGTGCAGGAAAAACCCTCCAACCCCCTCGCCAGCGGTCTATTCTCCCAGGAAAACAAGGACCGTTTCGCAAAGTTGGTACCTGCCAAGCCCGCGGCGAAGGAGGAGAGCAAGCCCAAGCCCAAGCCGAAGAACCGTCACCAAGACGACGATCTGACTGTCTACGTCGGGAACCTTCCGAGTTTACTACACTTTCTTGGTTTCATACGTAGCCACTATCATTCAAAAGCCCCAGGTGCTGCGAAAGGCGTTTTCGAAGTTTGGAAGCATCAAGAACCTCCGCTTCCGCTCCGTCGCCGTGCAGTCCTCGAAGCTGACCCATTTCGACAAGAAGCTGATGAAGAAGGTGTCCGTGATCCACAACAACCTGAACGAGGAGACGAAGTGCGTGAACGCCTATATTGTGTTCGAGGACAAGCAATCCGTGGAGAAGGCTCTTGCTCTAAATGACACTGTTTTTCCTCCCCTTTTCTATAACGCATAGGTGATTTTGGATAGACACATCGTGGTAGATACTGTGGGAAAGAAGGATGCCAAGGACATGAACGCGAGAAGCGTCTTCGTGGGCAACCTTTCGTTCGACATGGACGAGGAGGAGCTGCGCAAGTTCTTCGAGGAGGGGATGAAGACGATGCGATCGACGACCTCGAAGGAGAACAAGGAGGAGATGGTGGAGCGAGTCCGCATCATCCGAGAGAAGGACACGCGAAAGGGGAAGGGATTCGGCTATGTAATTCTGAAGGTGGGTGATGATGCGGTGTGTGATCGAGTAGTCTCCCATCTATGTGCCGCTGGCTCTTGTGCTAAACGGAAAGAAGATTGGCGATAGAGAGATCCGCGTGAAGAAGTGTCTGGGGTCTGTGGAGGCCATTCAGAAGCAGAAGCTGATGGACGCGATGATGAACGGACGAAAGAAGGGAAAGAAGCAAATGAAGAAGCCGATGAAGAAGATTGTGGTGAATGAGGCCGCGAAGGAGAGGAAAGAGGGAAAGGAGAAGAAGGAGAAGAAGGAGAAGAAGGAGAAGAAGGAGAAGGTTGATTTGAGTTTCATGGGCAATCGTACAAAGCTCAGCATGAACGCCATCAACGCCAACAAGCGGTTGATGAAGAAGATGAAGAAGTAATTGGTTCTCTTTATTGCCTGTTTTCTTTACGTATGTCAAAAGCAGCGCCCATTTCTGTTTTCCCTTGCTGGTTTAAAAACACTCACTTCTATGGTGCTTCTGCTCTTTGCATTTCCACTGTTGCTGCTAGTGTATGCTGCTAGAGGGGAGCCCATCCTTGAAAACTTCTTTGAGTTCACAAGGACTCCCTTATCCTATCTGGATAGGGGAACGGCAGAGAGACTGATTGTTCGTTCCGTTTATGGGGTTTATTGCGTAGACTGTTTTCAATCCCGAATCAGTCTCAGGCACCAAGGATACGACTTTGAGCTCCTATTATGTGCTACTGGGAGATAGCACATCCCTTTACCAGTTTGAGGATACCATTCACTCTGTGTTTGGCCAAGAGTCGCCTGTGCTTGATTATGTCGGTGGCCAGAACCGTTCCGTTATCTTGTATGGTTCGCTCTGCCAGTTGGCGCATCCAGCGGTCGGTAGTATGATCGACTCTGCGTTTGAGCTCCCATTGCTAGCCAGAATCGAAATTGGAGTGATTTCGAAACTGGCCGAAGCTATTAATAAGGATGGAAGCGGAAATGACTTGGACCTCCCCATGATGGTGCATTACCTAACGTCCTCCAGTGACGATACTCTGCATCTGCAAAGGACTCACTCCGATGTGCAAGTAAGCAATGTATCGGAGTTTGTTTCTTCTCTTCGAGACCATTCCTTTAAGAGCGAGGAGCAGCGTAGCGCTTTTCTCTCGCCATCATTCGTAGTGATTGCCAGCATGTGCTCCTTCCTCTACCAGCAAGAATCACACACCCAATCTCCTTCTCGTTTATCGCCGCTTTCCTCGTATCTTGACGACCACCGTATTCTCTTCCACTCCTTTTCCGAGAGTTCGCCCAAAGCAGCGTCACGATCAATCGATGTGCTGACGAATCTCTATTTCCTGTCGGGGAAACCCTCGGATCTGCTTGCTGTGTTGCTCCCCGTTGCTCGCGCTGCACCGATTCGCACCATCACTCTGGTGGAAGAAATGACGTTTGACAACAACCTTCGCGACGCACTCCCGAAATCGGGGCTTTCTCCGCGCCGCCTGAACGACAAGCTACAGGAGCTGATCCCCGAGGGCGCGATCACGGGCAGCATGGCGAACACACTGCTCTTCCGCCACAACCTGCATGGCAGCGGCGTGCTGATCGGCGTGGCGGACACGGGACTGGACGTGTACCACGCGTTCTTCTACGACAGCGAGCAAGCCATTCGGTACTCCACGCTGAACCCGAACCTGAACCACCGCAAGGTGGTGCTGTATTATGACTATCAGGACCGCTCGGAGTACCAGGTGGGCGGACACGGCTCGCACATTTGCAGTATCATCGCGGGACAGACGAACATCTCGTCGATCTCACAGTACAACGTGGCGGCGGAGGAGAAGAATCACACGTAGGGGCTGGCGTTCGATGCGAAGCTGGTGTTCTTCGACATCACGAACGGCGCGGGCGTGACGAACACGCCATACAACCTGTACATGTCGTTCTTCCCCGTGTTGTGGGGGTTGGCGGGAGAAGTGAGAGATAGCTACATGAACAACGTGCGAATCATCAATAACTCCTGGAACTACCAGCAGAAGGTGTACAACGAGAAGTGTCACCAGATCGACGAGTATATGTGCGTGGCTGCCACTTGCTTTGACTCTAGCTACGACAACGACGACCTCGTGGTTGTCTTCTCCATCGGGAACGACGGCGAGAGCGGCTACAACCAAGTGCCCGCGCCCGCGCTGGCCAAAAACGTCATCGCCGTGGGTGCCACGGGCGTGACGGGCTACGGCACAGTCGAGGACGAGAACTACGTCCCCTACTACTCCTCGCGCGGCCCGTCGTGTTCTCGCCTGCCTCCTCCTTCACCTATAGCTGGTCGTATCAAGCCCGATCTGGTCAGCGCCGGTGTGGCGCACGCGGCGAAGGCCTTCACCACCACTGCGTGCAACAACGAGTGCCAGGACCACACGGACACCAAAGTCGCCTCCGGCACATATCCTCCCTGTTTGCCTCGGCTTTTCTTCACGACAGGTCGGTTGCTGCGCCTTCCGTCACTGCCTCCGCAGCCATCATCTCGCAGTATCTCGACAGCGGGTTCTATGACCGTTTTCGAGGCGATTTCGGCTGACGCCTAGACCCGATCCCCAAGAAGGCGTCCATGATCAAAGCCATGTTGCTTCACTCAACCGTGCGTCTCACCGGCTCCTGCAACCGCGCCGTCTGCACGCCGTTCACCGCCTGGCCCAATCCCGTGCAGGGCCACGGCCGAATCCAGCTGAACAAGTGAGCGTGGTCGGAGGCGATGAGGAAAAGAGTGCTTCACTTTTCCGAGACGACGGGCTTCGATCTGTACCTGCACTACGATGTGATGACTCCCACCGCCGCGGCCGTGGAAATCCCCGTCGTCCTGAGCATATCCTCGCTCTCTTGCGGCGGTCGCTTAACCCCACTCTGCCGCCGCCTTCAAGGCCACGCTGGTGTGGACGGACCCCCCGGGCGCCTCGTCGTCGACGTTCCAGCTGGTGAACGACTTGGACCTGACGGTGACGTTCGAGCACTCGAGCGTGGTGGTGTACCCGAACGGGTGTGCGAAGGGGGATGGAGTGAGGAGTAGGAAGACGGAGGCGGACCACAAGAACAATGTGGAGATCGTCGACCTGACAGCGCAGCAGATGCAGGAGTACTTCGGCTCGACGGCGGTGCGGCGTGTGGTCGTGCGCGTGGGTAAGACCACTCTCACGTCGAGTCAGGTGGGTGTGGGGAGGCTGTGTGACGAACAGTATTACTCCCTCGTTCTTACGGGCGATTTTGACCACAACCACTTGAACGGTCAGCCCACGACACCGCCTCCCACGACACCACCGCCCACGACCGTGCCGCCAACTACGCTTCCGCCCACGACATTACCGCCGACTACTTTGCCGCCAACTACCCTGCCTCCGACTACTCTACCGCCAACCACCCTGCCTCCGACTACGTTACCACCTACGACGTTACCGCCTACGACGTTGCCACCAACTACCTTACCGCCTACGACGTTGCCACCCACAACGCTTCCTCCTCCAACGCTTCCTCCTCCCACGACTGCGCCAAAGCCGTCAATCGTGGACTGGATGATGGAGAACGCGCTGACGCTGATTGTGATCGTGCTGCTGTTCGTCATCATTATCATGCTCTTCGTGATTATGATAGTGTGGATGAATTCAACACGAAAACTACGAATACAGCCAAAACCAGAACCAAATCCGAAACCAAAACCAGAACCAAATCCGAAACCAACACCAGTTTCTCGTGAGACTCTCCCTGTTCCATTACCAGAAGACCCGTCAATCACCGACGACCAAGCGCTAGCCATATTAAGCGATTCAATCAACGATATTGAAGAAAGCAGGAAGAAGGGTTGGGAGTAGCCTGGGATGATTTGTCTCAATCATGATTCATCCGTCTTTAGGGAGTTAATCTTGTAACTTGTCAATGCAGTTGTAGCTTTCAGTTGTTTCTTATGACAAATGCGGTTGTGCAGTTAATGGGGATTACTCATTCACAAATGAACTTGAAAGACCGTGCTTTGGGGTGTATCTTTGCGGGCGGATGTGGAGATGCCTTGGGTTATCCAGTGGAGCATAAGAAATGGGCAGCAATACTCGACATGTATGGTCCAAGCGGGATCTGCACGATGGAAACGAAGAATGGTGTTGCTATCATTACGGATGATACACAGATGACGATTTACACGGCTCAGGGGCTGATACACGCATTTCAAAAGCATTGCAGTGTTGATGATACGGTGAAGGAGGTACATAAGTCCTACTTGCGGTGGTATATTTCGTTGATGCATTCGGAGACTATCACTCCGCATTTGTATGCCGCACTCTATCCCGAGGAAGAACTACTGCAGAACGATTTGTTACAGGACGGAAAGTACGCTGGATTGGATACGAAGATGTGCCGTGGTGGCTCCACATTCGAGGCACTGGAGAGTGGAGAGATGTATACTGTGGATCATCGGGCGCCAAGCGGAGTGAGATGTGGGTGCACTATGCGTGCTGCGCCCATTGCAGTGGCCTACCACTCCAATCCCGAGGAGGCGTTCAAGATGGGATGTGCCTGCGCTGCCCTCACACACGGTGTTCGGTCCGCCTTCCTGTCAGCGGGTGTCATGTGCATGCTCATCGCCAAACTGCTGAATGGGACGGAAGCAATGGAAGCAGTCGAATCCACTCTCGCCTACTTGGCGAACGTGCCCAAGAGTGAAGCGCTGCTGCGCGTTTTGAAGAAGGGCGTCGAGCTGGGGAAGAATCCTCGCGATTGTGCACATGACGACATTTCCAGCATCGGCCTTGGGTGGAGAGCGGACGAGAACTTGGCGATTGCGCTCTACTGCCTGGTTCGGTATAAGAAGGACATCCGTAGTGCTCTCATCGCGTGCGTCAATCACGACGGGGACAGTGATTCTGTGGGCGCGGTTTGTGGCAACATCATGGGGAGCTATGCTGGAGTTGAGAGCATTCCAAAGGAATGGTTGGATGTCCTTCAGTTTAGAGATTTACTCGAGTTGCAAGTGAATACAATCTGCAGCTATACGGAGAAGGCAACGTAATGCTGCTGTGTTTGGCTTCCTTTGTTGAAAGAAACCGCATTCTCGATCCACTCCTCAGTTAACGGGTTTCCGCCCTCTATCCACTTTCCCTTCATGTCCCCGTCCCATACGTTCCATCAGAGCGAGAACACAAAGCAGGCCTTCTAGAAGCTTCCATTGACTACCCCTTTTTTCATTATTTCTTTCATTTGAGTTGATACTTGCAATGGCTGAGCAAACTGAAACTTTCGCGTTCTCTGCCGATATTACGCAGTTGATGTCTCTGA
>ERZ827156.788-NODE-788-length-42423-cov-3.452346_pt1 | contig 42423 bp, 38 predicted proteins | sample MGYA00519919_ERZ827156 | MGnify/ENA primary metagenome ERZ827156 (study PRJEB31778, sample SAMEA3449269) | human gut metagenome | biome: human gut; feature: human-associated habitat; material: faeces | place: United Kingdom | collected 2010/2012 ... | reverse complement strand
TTGCTGTATGGGTAGGTCCTGGTCACGTACAAGATTTTGTTAATAATATACCAAATTGTATGGTTATTGATTCCGAGAATAGCTCCGTTAAGGACTATTTAATAAAAAATTTTTCAAGCAACATGATTAGGTTTTACTATGGCACCGACCTCATTGGTAGCGAAATTGGGGCGGCGGCTAAAAATGTTATAGGAATTGCTGCCGGTATACTCGACGGAATGGATTTACAATCTTTAAAAGGAGCTTTAATGTCTCGAGGCACACGAGAAATTGCGTGTTTGATAAAAGCTATGGGTGGAAATGAGCTTTCGGCATACGGACTTTGCCACCTCGGTGATTATGAAGCTACTCTATTTTCGCTACACAGCAGAAACAGAAAATTCGGAGAAGCCCTCGCCAAAGGAGAAAATTTTGATAAATTAGCGGAAGGAGCTTCCACAGCCACAGCTTTAGTTAACTTGGGCAAAAAATACAAAACTGAGCTACCTATTTGTAACGCAGTGAACAATGTCATACACAACAAAAAACAAGTTAGCAGTGAATTTTCAAACCTATTTTTAAGAAGTTTAAAACAAGAATTTTAAAAATAAGACAGCTAGAATATACTAGCCGTCTTATTTTTTAAGTATACATTATTGTGTATTTTTTCCTTAACTATCTCAAATTCATCTAAATTTAACTCACGTGGATAACTCATAATATACAAAGGTAACTCACTCTCATTTACCCTAAGAGGCGGCTGACTATAGCTATACATATTTAAGCAAAATCCCAAGCGTTCGTAAAATTTTATTCTCCTTTTGCACAAATCATCGGTGTCAGGCTCAACCTCTAATATCAACGGTAAGTTGGTGCTATTAACATATTTTTTTAACATCTTAGAGCCAATCCCTTTGCCCCTACTTTCTTTCGAAACGGCTATATGTTCTATAAAAATAAAATTTTCGAACTCCCAACTAGCCATAAATCCCAAAATTTTTTTATTTTCGTCAACTTCAACATCTATAAAATATTTATCATTGTCCAAAAGTTTTTTCTGTTCTTCATAAATTCTGTATTCATTTTTCGGAAATGCCTCTTCCATTATGTCAAACACTTCATCAAATTTTTCTTTTTCAAACATACAATCCACCTTAGTAAAACTACAAAAAAACACTTTAAACCTATTAAATTTCACTTCTTCCCTCGAGAGCTCTGCTCAAAGTCACCTCATCTGCATACTCAAGAGTCGCACCCACCGGCACTCCATAGGCTAATCTAGTAACCTTCACCCCAAATGGATGTACAAGTTTGGATATATAAATAGCCGTGGCTTCGCCCTCAACGGTAGGATTGGCGGCCATTATAACCTCTTTCACGCTGTTATATTTCAACCTATTCAAAAGCTCTTTTATACAAATTTGTTCTGGTCCGACGCCATTTAATGGTGAAATCGTCCCATGTAAAATGTGATAAACCCCATTAAATTCCTTTGTTCTCTCAAAAGCTACCACATCTCTCGGACTTTCCACAACACATATCACGGAGTTGTCTCTATTTTTATCAGAGCATATTGGACATAATTCTTTATCAGTAAAATTGCAGCATTGTTTACAATAGTGAATATCATTTTTTGCACTAATTATAGCTTTTGAAAAATCCTCAGCCTGCTCATCCGGCATCTTTAACACATAATAAGCTAATCTCTGTGCTGTTTTTCTACCTATACCGGGAAGTCTCTCAAAATGCTCGATAAGCCTTGAAAGCGGCGCAACATTATAATTAGACATAATTAAAACATTCCTGGAATATTAGGTAAATTCATCTGCCCTGATATTTTTTGTAAAGTATTTTCTCTTTCGTCTCGTGAAGCCTTTATAGCCTCGTTTGCTGCTGCCACAATCATATCTGATAATATTTCTAAATCGTCAATATCAACAACCTCAGGATTTATATCAACGCTTTTTAATTCAGGTTTACCGCTTATAACCACTTTCACAGCTCCTCCACCTGATGTTGCGCTATACTCTTTTTCGTCTAATAAACTAGAAGCATCATCCATTTCTTTTTGCATAGCCTGTGCCTGTTGGGCTAATTGCTGTAAATTTCCCATATTTCCTCCACCCATTTTAGGTAATCTAACTTTCATTTTTATTCCTCCAATTTATTTTAAATTAACATTTATTCCGGCATTTTTAGCGATATTTGACAGCTCGTCTAATTTATCTTCATTGCCTGAATCTGTTTTTTTACTTTTTCTATATGGTCCAAGATTATAATTTTTACCGGTAACTTCTTTTATAGCATTTCTCATTTGGTTTCTGTTTTCAGACTCTCTAAGGAGTTCAAAAGCCAGCTCATTAGGAGAATTTATCAATATATAGTTACCCTTTTCGTATGCACTTGAGCCTTTAAAAGCCACCGACATTGACTTTGATTTTCCCTTGCTTACAAGAACATCAAGAATTTCCGACCAGCATTCCAAATTTTTTAAATTTTCATCCTGTACATCTTGATTATGCATATCTATTATAGCATCAACATTTTCAGTTGCAACCTTTTCGATGCTTGCGTGACTATTTTTAACCTTTGGCTCATTTTTGATAACCTTTTTATATTGTATTTTATCACCATTACACAGTTTTATTAAACATAATTCCAGCTCAAATTTTTTATTAAAGCCTTTTTGCATTTGGTCATAACAACATTGTAATTGTTCTATATACCACACAATTTTATCTAAATCCAATGTATTGACATCTGCTTTAAGTTCATCTTTAATATTGTAATCAAGCAAATCATTTTCTTGTCCAACTATCTTAAACAGCATAATATCCCTAAAACAAACCAATAATTGTTCACATAACCTACTCATATCTTTTGATTTAAAATAAAGCCTTTCAACTTCTTTCAAGGCGTTTTCGCAATCTTTTTTAATAATACAGTTCATTATTTTAAATACGCTCTCATTTCCGGACACTCCCGAAATATTTAAGACCGTATCTACATCTATATTTTCGCCCTTATTAACGCATTGGTCAAGTATAGATAAAGCATCTCTTAAAGCTCCATCTGAAAATTTAGAAATTAGAAGTGCAGCCTCTTCACTAATTCCCACATTCTCTTGCTCACAAATATATTTAATTCGTTCCGACATCGCTTTTAATGAAATTCTGTTAAAATCGAATCTCTGACATCTCGATAAAATAGTAACCGGAATTTTATGGACTTCTGTGGTGGCAAGTATAAATATAACGTGCTCTGGTGGTTCTTCGAGTATCTTAAGTAGAGCATTGAAAGCCCCTATCGACAACATATGCACTTCATCTATTATATACACTCTATACCTAGCAACCGCTGGAGTAAACACAGCTTCTTCCCTAATTGCTCTTATATTCTCCACCCCGTTATTACTTGCGGCGTCTATTTCTGTTACATCCAATATGCTCCCAGAGTCTATTCCCTCGCAAACCTTACAGCTACAACACGGGTTACCATCTTGTAAATTTACGCAGTTCACAGCCTTTGCCAAAATTTTAGCACACGATGTTTTTCCCGTCCCTCGAGAGCCTGTAAATAAATAAGCATGAGCTATATGACCGGATTTCAATTCATTTTTTAATGTTTTTGTTACGTGTTCCTGACCCACAACATCATTAAAAGTTTTTGGTCTCCATTTGCGGTATAAAACTTGATACATCCGCACACACCTACCGTATTAACCTTATATATAAATATAGTCATGTATTTCAACATACGGCTTAGCAAATAATCTGCATCGCACAAGATAAGTACGCTTAATGCTGCTCGGTTCCCCGCCTGACATGTTTCACGACCTCCTGTCGCACAGCACCTACCAAACCGTATGTTGAAACACACGAACTTAATTTAATTATATCATTACATCCTTTAAAAGTCAAATAAATTATTTATTTATTTTTTATTCAAACCAAGAAATAAAAAAACTATGCTATGTTTAGGTTTGTTTTTCCATAAATGATGACATTTCTTTTAGGACATGATATAATTTTATTATATTATTTCTGGATTTGAGGGATAAAAAATATGTCGATATCAAAAGAAAATATAAGAAATTTCAGTATAGTTGCCCATATAGACCATGGTAAATCTACCTTGGCTGATAGAATTTTAGAACTTACCGAATCTGTATCTAGTCGAGAAATGGAGGCTCAACTCCTTGATAACATGGAACTCGAAAGAGAACGTGGCATTACAATTAAATCTCACGCCGTTACCCTGCTTTACAATGCTGATAATGGCAAGCAATATATGTTTAACCTTATAGATACTCCTGGTCATGTTGACTTCAATTACGAAGTATCTCGCTCTCTTGCTGCTTGCGAAGGGGCTATACTTGTTGTTGACGCCTCTCAAGGGATAGAAGCTCAAACCCTTGCTAACACTTATCTCGCAATTGACGCCGGCTTAGAAATCGTGCCTGTAATAAATAAGATAGACCTTCCAAGTGCTGACCCTGATAGAGTTTGTAAGGAAATCGAAGACATAATAGGGATTCCTGCAGAAGATGCTCCCAGAGTTTCGGCGAAGTCAGGACTAAATGTTAAAGACGTACTCGAAGATATAGTAAAATTAGTTCCTCCGCCTGTCGGGAACGATGACGCTCCTCTTAGAGCTTTAATTTTCGATTCATTTTACGACGCTTATAAAGGTGTTGTGGTTTATGTTAGAATAATGGATGGAAAGCTTAAAAACGGCGATACAATAAAATTTATGGCTAATGGCTCTGAATTTACCGTTGTTGAATGTGGTCACATGCTTGCCACGAGTTTAGAGCCCACAAATGAACTCACCTCAGGCGAAGTTGGATATATTGCTGCGTCTATTAAAACCGTTAGTACTGCAAGGGTTGGCGACACTGTAACACTTGCAAATAATCCTGCAAAAGAACCTCTCCCCGGGTACAGAACCGTTAATCCTATGGTATTCTGCGGAGTTTACCCTCTTGACGGTTCCAAATATTCAGATTTAAGAGAAGCTCTCGAAAAATTACAGCTAAATGATGCCTCCCTTACCTTCGAACCGGAAACCTCCACAGCTCTTGGATTCGGATTTAGGTGTGGATTTTTGGGCTTACTACACATGGAAATTATTCAAGAAAGGCTTGAACGTGAATATAATTTAGACATTATAACAACCGCTCCAAGTGTTATATATAAAATAACAAAGACAAACCATGAAACCATTTTCATAGATAACCCAACAAATTATCCGGACACAGCAACTATTGAAAGTAGCGAAGAGCCAATAACCGACGCTCATATATACGCTCCGTCAAGCTTTATCGGAAATATAATGGAGCTATGTCAAGACAGGCGTGGCACATTTATTGACATGAAATATCTTGACGCTGAAAGAGTTGATATACACTATCACTTACCTTTAAATGAAATAGTTTATGACTTCTTTGATGTTCTTAAGTCCAGGACAAAAGGTTATGCTTCTTTCGACTATGAAGTTAAAGGATATGTAAAATCTGACCTCGTCAAACTTGATATGATGCTAAACGGCGAGGTTGTTGACGCATTATCATTCATCATTCACAAAGACAAAGCATATCAAAGAGGAAGAAAAATGGCAGAAAAATTGAAAGAAAAAATTCCAAGACAATTATTTGAAATTCCTATTCAGGCTTGTATAGGCGGTAAAATTATAGCCCGTGAAACCGTAAAAGCCATGCGTAAAGACGTTCTTGCAAAATGCTACGGCGGAGATATAACCCGTAAGAAAAAGTTGCTTGAAAAACAAAAAGAGGGTAAAAAACGTATGAGACAGCTCGGAAGCGTTGAAATACCTCAAGATGCATTTATGTCTGTTTTAAAGCTAGACAAAGATTAATTTGTAACAATAATAAAATATTTAACTTTGTTTGGAGGATTTCATTTTGTCCGGTAAAAATTTAGGCATTTATATACACATACCTTTCTGTAACGGAAAATGCCCATACTGTAGCTTTTATTCAATAACGCCCAATGAATTAGCTATTAAAAATTATGTTGATAAAGTATGCGAAAACATAAAAGTTTGGGGAAAATCTTTGTGCCACACTGTTGACACGATATATATAGGTGGAGGTACGCCAAGCTCTATAAACTCACATTTTATTGCAGACATAATACTTACAATAAAAGAGTCTTTTCGCCATGACTTAAAAGAAATAACAATAGAGGTTAATCCGTGTAATCATAATCTTATTGATTTTGAGCTTTTGAATAATATCGGGGTAAACAGAGTGTCTATCGGGGCTCAGTCTTTAAACCCAAGCGAACTAAAGCTACTTGGCAGGAAACATAATGTTTCCGATATTATATCAACCATTAAAAAATGTCGGAAAAATAATATAAATAACCTATCCCTTGATTTAATGATTGGAATTCCAAATCAAGATAGCAAGTCTTTAACAAACTCCTTAGAATTTTGTGTTGAACAAAAAATCCCTCACGTATCATGTTACATTCTTAAAGTTGAAGAAAATACGCCGTATTTTTACATGAAAGACACTATTCCGTTTCTAAACGATGATGAGCAATCTGATTTGTATGAATTAATGTGTGAAAAGCTTAAAAAAAGCGGTTATAATCATTATGAAATATCAAACTTTTGTTTAGAAAACTACCAAAGCAAACACAATTTAAAATACTGGAAATGCAAAGAATACCTTGGAATTGGTCCGTCGGCACACTCTTTTATTGATGGGGAAAGGTTTTATTACAAAAATTCAATTAACGATTTTCTTTCCGGCTGTGAAATTGTGAAGGACGGAAACGGAGGAAGTATAGAAGAATATTGTATGCTTGCTCTTAGGCTTAACAGCGGACTTGATAACTCTGAATTTCTTAAGAAATTCAATTGTAATATACCGCACAAATTTTTCAAAAAAGCTAAAGAAATGGAAAAATACGGTGTTGTAAAATGTGAAGATAATAAAATAAAATTAACCGATAAAGGATTTTTACTATCAAATTCGATAATACTAAACATTATCTATTAAACTTTTATTACAGGAGTTGATATTGTGGATAATGATAGTACACAAAAACGTGGTAAATTTTCTTCGTCCATCGGTTTCATACTAAGCTCTGCAGGTGCTGCAATTGGTCTTGGAAACCTATGGAAGTTCCCTTACGTTGTCGGATACAACGGTGGCGGATTATTTATAATATTTTATATAATGTTTTCCATAATACTTGGAATTCCAATAACATTAGCTGAAATGTCCATAGGAAGGACCACTCAACTGAGTGCTGCGGCGGCTTACAAAAAATTAAATAATAAATGGACTTTTGTTGGGGCTTTAGGGGTTTTGTGCTCGTTAATACTGCTTTTTTACTACTGTGTTGTTGGCGGATGGGTTTTAAAATACATTTTCTCTTATTTGACAAACCAAAGTTTCGGGACAGATAAAGTTCAATTTTTCAATAATTTTATCTCAAGCACATCCGAACCTATAATTTTTACTCTTTTGTTCTTAATAATATGTACTGCTATAGTATTGCTAGGCATATCAAAGGGAATCGAAAAAACAAGTAAGATAATGCTTCCCGGACTTTTCATTTTACTCTTTGTAGTTGCAATTAAATCTGTTACTCTTCCCAATGCTTCACAAGGATTGAATTTTTTGTTTGCCGTAAATTTAAACTCTATAGGGTCCACTTCTGATATATTAAAATCATTAGCTGCAGCGTTGTCTCAGTCTTTCTTTAGCTTGGGGCTCGGCATGGGCATAACAGTAACTTACGGAAGCTACCTTAGTAAAAACGAAAATATGCCAAAAAGTTCTGCTTGGATAGCGTTTTTGGATATTGTTATATCTATCCTTTCAGGTCTTGCAATTTTACCGGCTGTGTTTTCCTTCGGGTTTGAACCTTCATCTGGTCCGGGCTTAATATTCCATACGCTACCTATGGTATTTGAATCCATCCCTTTGGGAAATATATTTGGTCTAATATTTTTCCTTCTTGTTTTTTTCGCTGCAACTACTTCTGCCATGGCATCATTAGAAGTAATATCTGCCACACTTATTGATATGCTTAAAATAAAGAGGCACTCCGCAACAATAATTTCAGCTGTGGTTATAGGGATAATGAGCACATTAGTTTCTCTTTCAAACGGCTTACTAGAAAATTTTAAAATTATGGGAATGAACCTTTTCGATTTACTGGTATACTTTACAGATAAATTGTTTATGCCTCTTTCCGCCATCTTTACATGTATATTTGTTGGGTATATATACAAAAGCAAAAACCTCCTAAAAGAAATTCGCTTGGGTGATGAAAACTTTAAATTTTCTAAATTTTTTGATATTATTATGAAATACGTCGCTCCGATATTTATATTCATCGTGTTCATAATTGGTCTAACTCAAAAATAATTTGATTTCCTCTATTGATTTTTAATTATATTCATGTTATTATATTCAAGGAATATTTTTATATGGGGAGGGTTAATATTGCCAAATATAAAATCAGCAAAGAAAAGAGTTTTAACGATTGCTAGCAAAACTCAAAGAAACAAAGCTCGTAATTCAGCTTTAAAAACAGCTATCAGCAAGGCAGTTATGGACGTCAACAGTTCTTCAGCTAATGCCGAAGTTTCCGTAAAAGCTGCTTTAAAGAACATAGACATGGCTGTTTCTAAAGGTATTTTGCATAAAAATACTGCTGCTAGAAAAAAATCTAAGTTAATGCATAAGTTTAATTCTGTGAGTGCATAAATTTATATTTCACCATTTATTAAGTTTAAATGGTGTTATTATTTTTTAAGCATACATCCTTTTAAATGGGATGTATGCTTTTTTCTTTTAAGTAAGCTAAACCGTTTACTGAATATTTTTTATTACGTCTTTTCTCGAAAAATTCCACCGACACCTTCGGAAATTGTGCATAAGATAATACGTCTTCTTCCTGCTCCAACCATTCGCTTACCTCTGCTCGCAATTTGTCTAATTCCGGCTCAAGCAAGTCTGCCGGTCTACAATCTATGACCTCTTGATTTCCGGCTACCTTTCTTATAAACTCAGGTGAAATACTAATCGGTGTGTGACCATACTTCCCTGTTACAAGATTTTTAAATTCATTTGTACATACTTTATACCGTTCTCCAGTTATAACGTTATACACAGCTTGAGTCCCGACTATTTGCGAAGTTGGCGTGACAAGCGGCGGATACCCTGCATCTGCCCTGACTCTCGGTACCTCTTCTAAAACCTCTTGGAGTTTGTCTGCCTTTCCCGATTGCTTCAACTGTAAAAGCAAATTAGAAAGCATTCCACCCGGCACCTGATAAATTAACGCATTAACGTTTGTGGCTAGCATACTTGGGTCTAAAAGACCTTTTTCTATATATTTTTTTCTAAGACCCATAAAATAATCTCTGACTTCACTTAATAGTGACAAGTCTAGACCGGTGTCGTATTTAGTGTTTTTAAACGCTGCAACTATCGACTCTGTTGGAGCGTGAGACGTGCCTAACGCAAGCGGTGACATAGCTGTGTCAACCATCGTAGCTCCGGCTTCCACCCCTTTTAATATACACATTGAAGCTAAGCCAGAAGTATAATGAGTGTGAATTTGGATTGGCAAATCCACAGCATCTTTTATTTTTTTCACGAGGCTTTCGGCATTATACGGCGTTAAAAGAGCTGCCATGTCTTTAATACAAATAGAATCTGCTCCTATATCGGCTATTTTCTTTGCATACTCAACATAATAATCGTCTGTAAAAACAGGACCCGTAGTATAAGACATTGCAACTTGTGCATGAGCTCCTTCTTTTTTGGCTGCTTTTACCGAAACCTTTAAATTTTCCACATCATTAAGGGCATCGAAAACTCTTATTATATCTATTCCGTTAGAAACTGATTTTTGAACAAAATATTCCACCACGTCATCAGCATAGTGCCTGTAGCCAAGCATATTTTGACCTCTGAAAAGCATTTGCAATTTAGTGTTTTTACATTTATTTCTTATTACCCTAAGCCTTTCCCACGGGTCTTCATTAAGAAATCTAAGACAAGCATCAAATGTCGCTCCACCCCAGCATTCTAATGAGTAAAATCCAACTTTGTCAAGCTTGTCCAATATGGGCAGCATGTCGCCTATAGGCATTCTGGTAGCAAGCAATGATTGGTGCGCATCTCTTAAAACTGTTTCGGTTATTAGCAATCTTCTTTTATCCAAAATTTCACCGCCTTAACTCAAGAACACCAAAGGAGCCTCTGATTCTACCATTTCTCCCTTTTTTACTCTTACGTTTAAAACTGTAGCATCAATAGGCGACACAATTTCATTTTCCATTTTCATAGCTTCAATTACCATCAACACGTCGCCTCTTTTAACACTATCCCCATTTTGTACATTAACAGCCACAACCGAACCAGAAATCGGCGCCTTGACAATCTCTTTTATTTCATTATTTTCAATACTATTAACATTATTATCCATAGGTTTTTTATGAAAATTTTTATTATTTTCTATACTTTCATTGCTGTTTTCTTCGACCTCTTCAACCTTAACATCATATACAGTCCCATTAACTGTAATTTTCAAATTCTTCATTTTTAAACCTCCATCCATACTAAATACGCATATTAGAATGCTTTTTCGGCAATCTAAATTCCCTTTTATTGACCAGCATAGACAAATAATATGAGATTTTTTCACGGGTTTGACTTTCAGATATAATTTCTTGGGCAAGACCACTCTTACAAGCCAAAAAGCTCGATGATTGTTCTTTCAAATACTCATTTTCAAGCGTCTTCCTTAAACCAGAGGTATTGTAACCTGTATTTTTTAGCCTGTCATGCCACAGCACTTCCACAGCTGTTTCCGGAGGTAACGCAGAAATTACAGCCGTTTCCCAAGATAAAACAACATCTATACTATTTTGTCCGCAAAAAGCCACGTTCACCGCTCCACAAGCTCTACCTATTATAACAGTGATTTTTACACACGTCGCTTCACTATAAACGCTACACACCCTAGACGCCTCTTTTAAAGAGTTAAATTTATTTGCATTTATCATTGTTATGCACGGTATAGAATATGAATCACACACTCTTATAAACCTTGATATTTTAACACAAGAGTCTGCATCTATCGTCCCGCTGTTTTCATCAGTTGAAATTATAATTCCAACCGTATTACCTTTTATGGTCGAAAGCCCTGTTACAAAACTTCTACCAAAATTTTTCTGAAATTCAACAAAGCTCCCGCCATCAACTAAATTATCTATAACACTATATGGATTTGATAAATTTAAGTTTTCCGAAATATTAGGTTCAATGTAGTCAAGTTGCAAAACACTTGATATGTTATTAGAGGGCAACATACTTAATATTTTTCTAGCTTTAAATATACACTCTTCATTGTTTTCACACGTTATATGGCTAACTCCTGATTTTTCACAATTTACATAATCACTGTTATCTCCACCTATGTCCAAACCGCATTTGGCTTTTTTATTCATAATTAAAACGTCTGCACTGCTAGCTATAACAGCCGATATCCCAAAACACATTCCTAAAATTATTGACACTTGTGGAACAACCCCGGATAATCTATTACACTCGCAAAGAATAGTGTTATACTCAATAAGCAACTCATTGCCCTCATTAAGATTTCCCCCGCATGAGTCGTAAATTCCAACTATAGGCGCCCCCGTTTTCAAAGCTAGCGAATAAAGTTTTTTAAGCTTTATCACATTATTTCTACAAACCGCTCCGCCATTAATTTCGCTGTTTTGCGCAAAAGCATAAACGTATTTTTCATTTACTTTCCCGTGAACACATATTAATGATGCTGTGTCGTCATCACTATTAACGCATGGGTTTATTTCCATAAAATTACCGTCATCAAAAAGACCGGATAAAAGCTTTATTACTTTATCATTTTTTAAATTCCTCATTTTTTACTTTATAACCTCCCGGGTTGATTGTAAAATTTATTTTTGTCCTTTTAAACTGTTAATCTCTTCAGGAGTTAAATCTCTCCATTTGCCAGGTTGAAGCATTCCAAGTTTAAGGTTTCCTATGCCTATCCTCTTAAGTCTCGCAACCTCTAAACCAAGATTTTCACACATTTTTCTTATTTGTCTATTTCTACCTTCCTGCAATACGATTTCTAATACTACTCTTCCATTTCTGTTTTCTAACACATGTACTTTTGCCGGAGCAGTTTGTCTACCGTCTATTTCCATTCCAACGCACATTTGAGTTATTTGTTCTTCTGTTATTCCCGGTCTTACGGTTACTCTGTAAATCTTATTTATATGTTTAGATGGGTGTATAATATTGTTTGTAAACTCTCCATCGTTAGTCATTAGAAGTAAACCTTCTGATTCTCTGTCTAGCCTTCCAACGGGGTATACCCTTTTCGGAACATCCGAAACTAGGTCTGCAACACATTTCCTTTCTTGCTCATCTTTCATTGTAGAGATAAAGCCTCTGGGCTTATGAAGCATTATATAATATTTTTCTTTATCGTTGTTTACTCTTCTATCTCTAACTGTAACCTTATCCCTGCAGGGGTTTACTTTGTCACCTATCGACGCCACAACCCCATTAACCTTTACTATTCCGTCTGATATCATTTGCTCCGACTTCCTTCTTGAAGCAACTCCACAATCTGCAAGAAATTTTTGTAATCTTACCATTCCGCCATTTTTATTCAAGTATATCCCCCATTTTATTTTTTACTAAATAAATTTTTTATAAAATCCCATATTTGCGCTAACTTCCCACGCTCTACTTTTTTTTCAGCAATATCTTGCTCGGATATTATATTATTCTCTCCTATTTTTTTGTCTCCAAAATAGTATACCACTTTTCCAACGATTTGTCCCCTCTCTATTGGCGCAACACAATAATCATCCATTTCAATTTTTCGTGTAATTTTGTTCTCATCGCCCAATTTAAACGTTCGTACAAAACTCGTTGTTCCCGCTAATGATACATCATCTACAATTCCATCTTTAACTGGTATAGACGTTCTAAAATTTCTATCGTCAAATTCTTTGCTAATCGTATTTTTAAATCCATAATCATATAAAGTTTTGTGGTCATCCCAGTCATTGGGAGCGTTTAGCGTCACAGCTACCAACCTCACTCCATCTTTTTGTGCACACGACACCAAACATCTTCCCGCAGCTTTTGTAAAGCCTGTTTTTATGCCTATACAGCCGTCGTATAGCCTTAACAGTTTATTATGATTCGACAAATTTACACTTTTTGAAGGATTCACAAAATTAACTTTCATACTCTTTTTCGATGCTATATTTGAAAATTCCTCATTCTCCATTGCAAAAGCCCCTAAAATAGCCATATCATACGCTGTTGAATGATGGTCTCCGCTGTCAAGCCCTGACGGAGTCACAAAATTTGTGTTTTTCATTCCTATCTGGTGTGCCTTTTCATTCATTAATTCTGAAAATTTTTCAGTAGTTCCGCTTATGGCTATCGCCGCTGCGTTTGCGGCATCGTTGCCTGATGGCAATAGCATTCCCTTGGCAAGCTCTTTGAGCTTTATAACGTCGCCTGCCCTCAGTCCCATGGACGTCCCTTCAACTCTAACCATTTCATCTGTTATTTCAACGTCTTTATTCTCCGCTTGCGAATGTTCTATGGTTAATAATGATGTCATAATTTTTGTTGTACTCGCTATAGGTAAAGGCTCGTGTTCGTTTTTACTCCACACAACATCGCCTGAGTCTGCACAAATCAATATAGACGATTTAGCAGACACATTAATTTCCTCCGCTTTTACTTCGCTATCAACACCACATTCCAAAATAAGCAACACAGCCGACAACCATATATATTTTAGTTTAATTTTACGCATTTAATTTTCTCTCCTTTTAAAATTGTCAATTTAATTAAATATATATGCCGTAAGTCTCAATATTAGCTCAAACTAAGACAAATGTTAAAATAAAAAAAGGTACTTACTTTAAAGTAAGTACCTTTTTGCTTGTCCGATTTTTATTTTGAAATTCCTTCTCGCTTAAAAACTACAACAACCGTATCAATCAATAATTTAATGTCCGTAATCAGTGAAACATTGTATAAATAATCAGTGTCATACTTTGCCTTTTCTTCATCAGTTACCAAATCTCTTCCGTTAACCTGAGCTAAACCAGTTATCCCTGGTCTTAAATTATACACCCCATTTTGATTTCTAATATTGTGTATATCCCCTCCCTCGTCAACAATGAGAGGTCTTGGACCAACTATACTCATGTCTCCCTTTAGGACGTTCCAAAGCTGAGGCAATTCATCTAAGCTGGTTTTTCTTAAAATTTTTCCGATTTTTGTTACGTACTCCTCCGGATTTTCAAGCTGAGCCGTTGCAACATTTGGAGCCTTTGTCATCATCGTTCTAAACTTATATATTTTAAATTCTTTCATTCCTTTTGTTAACCTGACTTGTTTGAATATTACAGGTCCCTTAGAAGTGACTTTAATAAGCAATGAAATAACAAGAAATAACGGAAGCAATATAATTAATAAAATGCCTGAAATCAATATGTCTAACGCTCTTTTTAAGTAAAGATACCTTCTTGTTTTATATGGCAGTTTATATACATTAAAATATTCAGATTTTCCATTAAAATTAAAGTTACTGTCATCACAAGCACTAAATCTATCCATTTCTAGACAATCGCCTCCTGTCAAGCTAACATCAGCTTAATTTTATTAATCAAATTTTATGATAAGCCAGACTAAAATATTATAATTCATTTTACAGCAAAACTACATTAATGTCAAATTTTTGACAAAGTTATAACTTAAATTTTTTTCCAACTTTTTATTATAATAGCTCCATAAATTATAGAACAAACCAACGCTACTATCCACCTTAAGTAAACGTATTCCTGTGCAAAGCAAGCTATTACAGACACGGCAATAACTGCTAATATTGAGTTTGTGAAAATTTTTATATTCAAGCAATGCGAATTACATTTCCTTGCTACAAAATAGTGTATTACTGCTGAAACAAAATATGCAATTAAAGTTGAATAAGCCGCCGCCACAGAACCATAAATAGGTATGAAATAAAAGTTTAACACTATATTTACAACCGCACCTATTAACGTACAAATCGAAACAATTGCTGTTTTTTTATAATACCTTTCCGTATTTGCATAGAATGAATACACAAATATTACAAATGCTGAAAGTGTTATTGGAACAAGCATTGAAATTCCTGACCAATACTTACTTGACGCCATTAATTTTATTGCCTCCGGACTAACAAGTAATATTATAATTGTTATTATCGAAAAGAAACTTGTGAATACCTTCGCTTTTTTATCTATTTCTTTATTGTTGTTTTCACTCACATTCGTGGCGAAAAACGGCATCCAAATATTATTCAATGACGTGGCAACCATCTGTGCTATCATTCCAAAATTATAAACTAAGCTATAAATTCCGGTTTGTTCACTTCCGGCAAAGTGCGTTATCATAAGCCTGTCAGATTGAGCTAAAATATAAAGTGCTCCTCCGTGTACTATCAACGGTAAAGAATATTTCAATGCATATTTCCAATAATCTAAATTAACAAGCTTTCTACTTTTGCACAATATTATACACGCTATTACTACAGCTTCCACTGACTCAACAAAAAAGGCAGAAAATATTCTTGCTGTTGCTCTGTCGTTGTTCATAACCGTAAAAATCAGTATTAACGATAGTATTACATTAAACAACGGTATTGCAGAATTAAGCACAGAATATAACTTATATTTACCATCCATAATTAATTTTTGACAGTAAAACGTTAAAATGAACTCTGAATACGCCTGTACTATCGCAAAACTTACTATTATTAGAGGTATATCAACCTTCATCAAAACCGCTCCGCCAAATATAGCCGAGCCTATAACCGCAAAGCTTATAAATGACAAAAACAGTACCGAAGACATATATTCATCTATATTGTTTTCATAATCCTTAACAGCTGTCATCACGCTAGAATATAGGAATAGTCCTATGACTATTCCTATAATGCCAACCCACGCAAGATAAGTGTTTACTATTCCGTATTCTTCGGGAAGTAATAGCCTTGTAAATATGGGCATCGTTAAAAATCCGATAGCCTTATTCAAAATGTTTGAGGCTGTGTACCAAAACCCTGCTTTTATATTTTTATCTCCAATTATCCTTTTAAATCCAGTTAGCTTTCCCATAAATTTTCCTTCCACACAGACTATTCTTTAATAGTCTTTTCTTCACAATTTAAAACATATTTATTTACACATGTTAACCCTATTACAAGCAAAAAACCTATTCCGGAAAAATTAAGAAGGAATGGATTTGTTTGTACGATAGCTCCGAAAGAAACTATTAAAAACAGCCATGAATAAAGCTCTTGCGCATTGCTTTTACAATTTTTACACATAAATACTATCATTGATATTACAAAAAATCCCCAACAAAGCATTCCTAAAATTCCGATTTTCATTAACATTGCAAAAAGCGTCATTTCATAAGAAAACGGTGAAGATTCAGACCTTAAATATCCCTCAACGTAGCTTCCGTAACCGTAGCCTATTATAGGTTTACTCTTCCATTTTTCGAATAGTAATTTCATCTGATGTATCTTTATGTCGTTTGAAATTACTGCCCCTTCTTTATCACTTTCCTTAATTTCCTCTTTTTCTTCCGGAGAGTCATTATGCAAACTTGAATGGATAAAAGTATTTCCTAGCCTCACGCTTACCATTCCGGAAAACATAGTAAAATCTAAAGCCACTGTCATTAAGAGTGCTCCAAGCATTACTGCTCCTAATTTTACTATTTCCTTTTTTTTACCCATTTTTGCTTTATTATAACTGTATCCTAAAATATAAATCAGCAATCCTATTGCCATACCTAGCCATATAGATTTCGTCATCGTAGTTAATATCGCAACAATCTCACTATAGAAAAATAAATAATCATACGGCTTGGCATTATCTATATTTTTCAAAAATAAGTAAATTCCTATTATTAAAAATATAGACGTGCTATATATTATTCTAACGTATCCCCCGTGTCCTAAAATTATCGGAGGATGTATTCCGCTGCCACCAAAAAATTTAATTAAAGTTTCAAAGTAATGTCTTAAAAACATACTATTATAAGATTGTCCTATATAGAGCGCTATATGCAAAACAGCAAGACCAAATATAAGAATTTTTATGTAATTTTCCAGAAAATTAAAGTCTATTTGCTTCTTCTTTATCAAAAACGAAGCAGGAAAAAACAAAGACATCATCGCTGCAGAATCTCTTATTTCATCTAAAGCCAGAGGAATATTCCTATAAAAATAAGGAATCACAATCATTGAAAAAAGCGTCGATACAAACAAAACCAGGAAGCTCCAATCTATTATGTTGAATCCTCCCAAAACACTGTTTTTGTCTTTTAAATCGAATATCTTAATTTTGTTTTTTATAACGTAAAACAAACTATATGCATACAAGCTCAAAAATGACATTAAAAATATTACTACCCTTACAGACACTTTTCCAAACATCATTAAAGTTCCTGTATAGCCGAAAACCATCTCAAAAATAAATATAATAGGAAATATTAAAAACAATTTATTTGTTATTTTAGTCAAAATTCTAGCCTCCCTTACACCTTCTCATATACTCCTTTACAATATTATACCTCCAAGCAATCATTTGCTTTACCCCCGAATGACTGCTCGAACTTAAATTATTGCCGTGTCTTCTATATAAAATCAGCTTTTTATCTAAAAATTTTACATTGCCTTTATGCTCCGATATCAATCCAATCCATTGGTCATGCATGGGTATATTGTGGGGAAATGGCAATATATACTTCTTCAAGCTACTTTTAAAAGCCATACAACACCCTATATAGGAATTTTTTACAATATTTTTTATTAATCCTTTTTTACACTTTCTCAAATTGAAAAATGATTCATTTACTTGATTTAAATTTTCGTCCACAATCCTAGCGTCATGTATAACTAAATCTACTTTATTATCCTCAAATTCTTTTAAAACACATTTAACTTTATCTTCTGTCCATATATCATCTTGGTCACTTAGAAATATACATTCATTCATGCATCTTTTAATTGCGTTTTCAAAGTTAGCTATAACCCCTTTATTTGGTCCAGGAAGCAGCTTTATCCTACTATCGCTATCTGCAAAACTTTTTATTATGTTGAGCGTTTTGTCGCTACTATCATCATAAGAAATTACTAACTCATCGTTCTCTCTCAACTGAACAATAATAGATTTTATTTGGTCACTTATATATTTTTCCCCATTATAAACCGCCATTGCAACAGACACATTCAAAATTAATTCAGCCCCATTCTCTCCTTATATTGTTTAAATGATTGCTGGATTTTGTCCTTTTCCGATAAAAGTATGTTCATCCCATCTTCTATTGGCCAATCTATTGCTATGTCTTTATCATTCCATATTATTCCGGCTTCGCTTTTTGGGTCATAAAAATTCGTACATTTATAAACAAACTCCGCTTCTTCCGACATTACTAAAAATCCATGAGCAAATTCTTCAGGGATATACAACTGTTTTTTATTTTCAGAGCTTAAAACAGCTCCAGCCCACTTTCCAAACGTTGGGCTTCCTGGTCTTAAGTCTACCCCAACATCAAAAACTTCCCCTTTTATCACCCTTACAAGCTTACCTTGAGAATGTTTTGTTTGGAAATGGAGTCCCCTTAAAACACCTTTTTTAGATTTTGACTGATTATCCTGAACAAACTCCATATTAAGACCTGCGTTTTTAAACTCCTCATAATTATATGTTTCCATGAAATAACCTCTGTCATCTCCGAAAACAGTGGGTTCTATTTCATACATTCCCTTTATGCTCATTTCTTTAAACTTAAACTTACCCAATTTGCATACCCCTCTAACCTTATTTTGTGAATAAACATACTATATCTGCAATTCTTCCCTTTGTTGTAACTGAATTAACATAATTTTCATATTGACTATAAAGTCCTAAAACATCAAATAGGTTTTTATTTTTCAGTGCACTTAGCCTTCTGTTAACGAACCTTTTTTGCTCCTGCATCACTTTGGCATTTGATAAATCTTTGTATATTTCAAACGATTTAATATAATCCCACATTTTTTCCGCTTTTTTAAGCCTAACAGAATAGCTTAATTTGTTTTCACCATTACCGTTTCCTGTAATTTCACTCAATCCTATAGCGTTTGATGTGTGTATGCGATAATTAATTAGCGGCTTATTGAGAAAATACAAGCCATCAAGACACGCTGCTATAAAATTAATCTCCCAGTCATGCACAATACTACACTTTGTTCTATTAAGATATATGTCTTTAACCTCTTTAGTAAAAGCCATAGTACAGCCCGGCGATATATTATAGCTACAAATAAGATTTAACGGAATTTTTTCTAAACTGTTATCTCTTATTTTTTTCTTGATTAGATTATTATTAGACTTCCCTCTTTTTTGATTAACACTAAATGGTTTGTCGTCACCATCTATAAAGTTAAAACTAGTGTTTAATGCTTTGATGCTCGGCTCTTTTTCAAATACTTTCTCCATAATCTCAAGCTTGTCTTTACACCAAATATCGTCTTGGTCGCAGAGAAAAATTATGTCGCCCGTCGTTAGCGACACGGCATTATAAAAATTACGCTTATACCCCACGTTTTCCTCGCCAACTACAAACTTCCAATTAGATAAATTTCTCTCTTTTATGAATTTTTTAACAATCTCACTCGTGTTATCTTTTGAGCAGTCGTCCACTATAATCACTTCGTCTGCCGGACGGCTTTGCTCAACTAACGATAACATTTGTTTTTCAACATATTTTTCTCCATTATAAGTTGCCATTGCTATGGATATTTTATTCATTATTTATCACCATACATCTTTTTATAATACTCTTGATATTCTCCGCTTGTTACATTCTTCATCCAGTCTTTATTTTCCAAATACCATTTTATAGTGGCTTTTATTCCAACTTCAAACTTTGTTTCCGGATACCAACCTAAGTCATTTGTTATTTTTTGTGGGTCTATACCATATCTTCTGTCGTGACCCTTTCTGTCTTCAACGTGTTTTATCAAGCTGTAATCAACAGATGAATCTACATTTTCTTTAACATAGTCTATTATGCTCTTAACTATATCAATATTAGTTTTTTCGTTGTGTCCTCCAACGTTATATACCTCTCCTAATTTTCCTTCCCTTATAACCATATCTATCGCTTTACAGTGGTCTTCAACAAAAAGCCAGTCTCTTATGTTTAAACCATCTCCATAAACCGGTACCTCCTTATGGTTTAACACATTATTTATAACAAGCGGTATTAATTTTTCAGGGAACTGATAAGGTCCGTAGTTATTAGAACATCTTGTAATATTTACAGGAAATTTAAAAGTGTCAAAATAAGCCTTTACGAACATATCCGCAGACGCTTTACTTGCTGAATATGGGCTATGCGGATTTAATGGAGTGGTTTCGGTAAAATACCCTGTGCTTCCCAAAGAGCCGTAAACCTCATCCGTTGACACCTGTAAATATTTACAACCTTGTTTGTAGCTACCATCGTTTTCGCTCCAAAATTCCTTAGCAACATTTAGTAAATTTACAGTACCTTCAACATTTGATTTTGCAAATATTTCAGGCATTTTTATACTCCTGTCAACATGGCTTTCAGCTGCGAAATTCACCACATAATTTACATCATTTTCTTTAAATATCTTTGTTATTTTATCTTTGTCACATATATCAGCGCAAACGAATTTATAATTTGGATTATTTTCAACACCCTTTAAATTCTCTAAATTTCCTGCATATGTTAAGCTGTCAACATTAATAATTTTTATATCATTATATTTTTTGAGCATATAGTTTACAAAATTCGACCCTATAAAACCTGCTCCACCGGTTACTAAATAAGTTTTCACTATTTTACATCTCCCTTTAAATTGTTTATAAACATCTTTAGCGCTTCTTCCCATTGTCTCATTTCGTCGCCAACCGTACACCTAAGCATTAAGTTGTCGAGCGACGAATAGCTCGGACGTTTTGCAGGTCTTGGAAATTCTTCTGTCGAACACGGCAAAACCTTACAATCCAAACCGTAATACTCAACTATTTTACTTGCAAATTCATACCATGTACATTCTCCGTTACCCGTACAATGATATATTCCGTATTCGTCTGTTAGCGCTATCTTTAATATATGGTAAGCTAAATCGTTAGCATTTGTGGGGTTACCTTTTTGGTCGTTTACTACCTTTATTTCAGGTTTGTCGCTTGCAAGCTTTATTATCGTTTTAACAAAATTGTTTCCGTTATATCCATATAGCCAAGCGGTTCTTACTATGAAATGTTTTTTGCAATGATGCATAACATATTGTTCACCTAAAAATTTAGATTTTCCATAAATACTCTTTGGGCAGCATCTATCCCATTCACAGTATGCCACGCTTGCATCTCCTGCAAAAACATAATCGGTTGATATATGCACAAGCTTTGCATTTGCTTTTTCGCATGCAATAGCTAAATTTCTTGCTCCTATTGCATTTACTTTCATTGCCGTTTCTATGTTTGTCTGACATGCGTCCACATTAGTCATAGCTGCACAGTTTATTACGATATCCGGCTTACAACTCAATATAAAATTTTCAACATTTGATATATTGGTTATATCTAAAGTGTCGATGTCCACTGCCACACACTCATTATTTTTATATTCCTCGGATATACTTCCGATTTCCCCTTTTAGACTCTTTAGCATATTTATTATTTCGTTTGCGAGTTGCCCTTTAGCCCCGGTAACTAAAATTTTCATAACACTCAACCTCATTTGACTCTAGCCATTATTAGCTATTTTATATAAATATTGACCATACTCTGTTTTACCAAATTTTTGTGCTAATTTTTCAAGCTGTGCCTTATCTATAAATCCACTTCTGTAGGCTATTTCTTCTATACATGATATATAAAGTCCTTGTCTTGTTTGCACAGCTTCAACAAAGTTTGCCGCCGCAAGCATTGACCTGTGAGTTCCTGTGTCAAGCCACGCCATACCTCTTCCAAAAAGCTCCACTTTTAGTTGTTTGTTTCTTAAGTATTCATTGTTTATAGAAGTTATCTCAATTTCGCCTCTAGCCGAAGGCTTAACGTTTTTGGCTATTTCTACAACATTATTGTCATAAAAATACAGTCCCGGAACAGCATAATTAGACTTAGGTTCTTTAGGTTTCTCCTCTATAGACAAAACGTTCCATTCATCATCAAACTCAACTACCCCAAAATCTGACGGATTGCTCACATGATAGCCAAAAATAGTGGCTCCGGTTTTTCTTTCAGATGCTCTTTTTAATCTGTCGCTAAAGCCATATCCATAAAATATATTGTCCCCCAAAACAAGACAAACATTTTCATTTCCTATAAATTCTCTTCCTAATATGAAAGCGTCTGCAAGACCTCTGGGTTGTTCCTGTACTGCATACTCGAAATTCATACCTATATTTTTTCCGTCTTCAAAAAGCTGCTTATATAACGGTAAATCACGAGGCGTTGATATTATAAGCACATCTCTTATTCCTGCAAGCATTAACGTTGATAACGGATAATATATCATTGGCTTATCATATACCGTTAACAATTGTTTCGAAACCGCTATCGTTGATGGATATAGTCTGGTTCCTGCTCCACCGGCTAAAATTATTCCTTTCAAACTAAACCTCTCCTTTAAATTTCCATTTATTGAAATATTTTATCATTGAATTAATTTGTATTTTTAGAAATTTCATGCTTTTCATACTAGCTCTTTCCCAAACATGAGTAACAGAAATCCCGGGATAAAACATTACTTTACCATATTTTCTAGCCCTTCTTGTTAGGTCTGCGTCTTCAAAATACATAAAAAATCTATCATCAAAACCATTTAATTTTTTAAGCACATCTGTTCTTATCACCATAAAACAACCTGTACAAAACTCTATCTCGGTTGGCTCAGATATTGTCTTATCTTTCATAGTGTATTCACTGCGCCATTTACTAAACACTCCGCCAAATTTTTCAAATCTTCCCCCGAATAAGTATCTAATCTTCGGATTGAGCTTAGGAAGATATTGTTCAGTTCCGTCTTCATTCAAAATTTTAGGCGTAACCATAACAACATCCCGGTTGTTTTCTAAATATTCAACGAGGTCTTTAATCACGTTGTCTTTAAACTTTATATCCGGATTTACAATAACATGATAATCAGAATCAATCATATCAAGAACCTGATTATGAGCATAGCCAAACCCACTATTTTTATCCATTTGTAAAAGCTTAACGTCCTTATATTTATCCTTTACAATTTCCGCTGTGGAATCCTTAGAATTATTATCTACAACAAAAACTTTGAGGTCTAATCCTTTAGTATGCGTTAATATGCTTTCGAGCACATTTTCTATTTCTTTTTCATTATTATACGTAACTATAGATACAGAAACTTTATTCAAGCCTATATATCCCCCCTGCTTATAAGGTATACTCCTTAATTAATACATCTTAGAATTTTATTACATAATTTATAATTTGTCAAATTTTAGACCATATAAACAATCAAAAATTCTTAAAATAGCCCTGAGATTTTTCCTTTTTCATCGACGTCAATTTTCTCTGCCGCCGGAACTTTCGGAAGACCCGGCATAACCATTATATCTCCTGTGTATACAACTATAAATCCAGCTCCGTTTGAAATCGCTATGTCTTTAACTTCTATGGCAAATCCTGACGGTGCTCCCAATTTTAGCGGGTCATCCGATAATGAATACTGTGTTTTTGCAATACATATCGGTAAATTTGTAACTCCTAATTTTTCTATTTCCGAAATTGCTTTTTCTGCTTTCTTTGAGTAAACAACATTCCCGGCTCTGTATATCTCCTTGGCAATTATGTTTATCTTTTCTTTTATACCTAATTCTAAGCTATATATGGGAGAATATTTCGATTCTGACTTTGAAAGCTCACAAACTTTTAAAGCCAGTTCTTTTCCGCCTTCCCCGCCCTTTGAAAACACATCAGCAACTTCAACTGCCGTATTTTTATACTTACAGTAATCTTTTATAAATTCAATCTCTTCATCATCATCGTTTTCAAATTTATTTATCGCAACAATTACCGGAACATTGTATTTTTTCATATTTTCTATGTGTACGCCTAAATTGCATATTCCTTTTTCAAGAGAGTGTAAATTTTTTTCTTTAAGCTCATTTTTGGGACAACCTCCATTATACTTAAGAGCCCTGCTTGTTACTACTATTACTATAACCGAAGGATTAAGATTTGCTAGTCTACATTTTATGTCTAAAAATTTTTCAGCACCCAAGTCAGCTCCAAATCCCGCCTCTGTAACACAATAGTCTGAAAGCTTGAGGGCTAACTTCGTGGCTCTCACAGAATTACAGCCATGAGCTATATTAGCGAACGGTCCGCCGTGCATTATTGCAGGAACACCCTCTAAAGTTTGTACTAAATTAGGATTTATCGCATCTTTCAAAAGAGCCGCCATTGCTCCTTGAACTCCTATATCTTTTGCGTATATGGGGTCTCCATTTAAATTGTATGCAACTATTATATTGCCCAATTTTACTTTTAAATCATTTATGTTTTCGGCTAAACATAGTATTGCCATTACTTCGCTTGCAACTGTAATAATAAACGATTCTTCCCTCGGCACACCATTTACTTTTCCTCCAAGCCCTATAACCACGTTTCTTAAGGCTCTGTCGTTCATGTCTATGCATCTCTTAATTTTTATATTTCGTTGGTCTATGCTTAGCTTGTTGCCTTGTTGAATGTGATTGTCCACAGCCGCACAAAGCAAATTATTAGCTGCCGTTATGGCATGCATGTCACCAGTAAAATGTAAATTTATGTCCTCCATCGGCACAACCTGAGAATATCCTCCGCCTGTCGCCCCGCCCTTAATACCAAACACAGGTCCAAGAGAAGGCTCTCTCAGAGCAATCGTAACAGACTTCCCTATCTTAGCCAAAGCCTGCCCCAAACCTACGGTTATAGTTGTTTTTCCCTCGCCCGCAGGTGTGGGATTTACGGCTGTAACCAATATTAGTTTTCCGTCCTCCTTGCAAGATAGCCGAGAATATAAATCATTACTAAGCTTGGCTTTATACTTTCCATACATATACAATTCATCCTCGTTAATGCCAAGACTTTTTGCCACTTGTGAAATAGGCTTTAATTCTGCATTTTGAGCTATTTTTATATCTTCTAGCATTGCTACCCCTCCTATTTATAAATTAATAATAGCATGAAACAAATTATTTATAAAGACGAATATTTTAAACAATTAAAATTAAGCAAAATAAAAGGCATGCAATTATAATTGCACACCTTATTAAATTAAGCCTTTACTTTATAACAAATCATTCCCATCTGTCATTTCCACATTTTGTTGTCCATCTCCCTTGGCTGCAAGTTCAAATCCACTAATCTTTTCCATCAATTTAGCAATCTCATCTTGTGCTTCTTTCAAATTAATTTTTCCGGTTTCTAATTGTTCTTTTAAGTTTTGAATTTAATTTTTAGCGTCATCTATTCCTTTCATTAAATCATCAAACCTCTTTTTGTCTTCTGCAGCCTCTTCCTTTTCCTCCTTCAATAAATAAGATCTTATAGATTTAAGCTTAATATTTTTTTTCTTAACCATTTCACCAATCGCTGAACTAAATTGGGGATTACCATAACCGTCTGCTGACTTTTGATATTTTTCATTTTCTTCAATTAGATCATCAATCATCTTGCTAACTTCTGAACGAAATGAGAAAACAGAATCGTTTATGGTTTTAGCTAACTTAATCATTTCATCCGAATTTTTCCCAGATGCCGCACCTTTTAGCGACAATGATTTCATTACAGCATTCATTTTTTCATTTGCTGATTTTCTCCACCTAAATTTTACATTATTTAATTTTTTTATAAAAGCATCAAATGCAGTTTTATAGCTTTTCCCCGCATAATCACTTCCACGTTGGAAGCTATTAAAAGCCTCACTCTTGCTTAAGTCTTCTAGAAATTTTATTAATAATTCTTGACATTTTTTAGCTACTTGTGCATAGTTCTCCTTCTCCGTTAGCCCTTTTTTAGTTTCATCTGTAAAAGATATATAATCGCCAACACATTTCAATTTATTTCCGTACTGGGTTTGGTTATTTTTTATTACATTTTCAATTTGTTTTAACATTTTCTTGTCTTTACTTAAGTTTTTTAAATATAGACCATTGTCTATAATGTCATACCAATTCGTGTTATTTTTTTCTTTCAAAACCCTATTATAAATAGCCACAGCTGTTTTATCTAATTTTACTTGTTGTTCATTTGCCATAATTAATCATCCTCCATTAAATTTAATTTTTAAATTATATATTTTACAAGTACTTGCATATACATTATATATATTGTCAATAATTTTTATAAAATTTACCAAATTATTTTTTCGTAATAAAAATCTAGTAAGGAAACCTATTATGAGTTCCCTTTAAATTTACTCACCATCATCTGATGAATTACGTCTAAATTTGCTTGCTACTCTCTTAGCTAACTTTGTCAATAAACCGTCTACTTTTTTATCTGCTTTTTCTTCTTCTTCGTTGAGGTGCTTTTCATTAAGTTTATTTGAAATTTCTTCTATTCTTGCCTTCCTTGATGTTACCATTTCTCCCAATGCATCATAAAACCCATCATTATCATTAGATGAATGGCTAGCTTCTTTTAATAGCCCATCAAGTTCAGCATTTGTTGAATCTATCAATTTGTTAACTTCAGTTCTGAAATTTTTAGATGTTTTTTTAACATTTGCTATAATTGATTTGCATTTTTTTACATTATTACTTATAGAATTTAATGCTTTCTGAGATTTTCCTATGCCTGCTCCTTGTTCTTCTTTTTCTCCTATGTTCCGTATTGCTTCAATCATTTTACTAAATGCATCAGAATTTGCTTTACCTGCATATTTTGACGTTGGATGCATTTTAGTAAACGCATCAGATTTTTGCACTTTTTCCAAAAAGGTTGCTAAATCTTCTTTTGTGACATTAGAATCAACAATTGTTATTCTATTACCTTTAACAGAAAATTTAGTGCCCTTTTGTGCTGTTCTCATTTCGGATATTAATACTTTATCCTTTTCAAGATTAGGCCATGAAAAACCGTCTTTTCTAATAGCACTCCAATTATCATTGCCTTTCACACTAAGTACTTCATCAAATACTTTTGTTTGCATAATAGTCCCTCCCAAAATATTAAATAATATTGATACAAAAATATGTAAATTAAATTTATTTTTGTACCTACTGATATATTACATTATTATATATAAAATGTCAAGCACTTTTTGAAATTTATTGTAATTTAATTTAAATATAAAAAATACAGACAATTTAATGCCTGTATTTTTCACTTAATTATTTCTTTATAACAAAATTAACTAGCCTATTCGGAACATAAATCTCTTTCAATATAGTACCCTCGCTCAAGCCCTTTGCTATACTATCAATACTTTTTGCCATTTTTAGTACTTCTTCTTTGCTTTCGCTTTTCGAAATTTCAAGCCTCGCCCTAACTTTTCCATTTATCTGTACGGCTATTTCAGTTTTATCGTCAACACACTTAGATTCATCATAGCTCGACCAGCTACATTTAGACAATCTCTCTAACCCTAGCTTGTTGCTTTCCCACACTTCTTCGGTTACGTGAGGTGCAAACGGGTTAAGCAAAATGCTGAACAAAGCTAATTCTCCCTTAGTTATGCTGCCGCTTTCATATATTGAATTTATTAGCGACATTAGCGCTGCTATAGCTGTGTTAAACTTTAAATTTTCTATATCTTCACTAACCTTTTTGATTGTTTTATTAAAATTAGACTCCATTGATTCTCTAATTTTATTATCATCAACCAATATTTCTTGAAGCGACCAATATCTTTCTAAAAATCTCTTACAACCTTTAACCCCCGCCGTACTCCATGGAGCTGCTTTTTCAAAGTCGCCTATAAACATCTCATACAATCTCATTGTGTCGGCGCCATATTTTTCTACTATTTCGTCTGGGTTTACAACATTTCCGCGAGATTTACTCATCTTTTCTCCGTTTTCGCCTAAAATCATTCCATGGCTAGTCCTTTTAGAATACGGTTCAACTGTTGGAACTATGCCTATGTCATATAAAAATTTATGCCAAAATCTACTATACAACAAGTGAAGTGTGGTGTGTTCCATTCCGCCGTTGTACCAATCCACCGGCGTCCAGTAGTTTAAAGCTTCTTTACTTGCCAATTCTTTATCATTATTAGGGTCGGTATATCTCAAGAAATACCATGATGACCCTGCCCATTGAGGCATTGTATCTGTTTCACGCTTTGCATCGCCGCCGCATTTCGGACATTTAGTGTTCACCCATTCAGGTACGTTTATTAACGGTGATTCACCGTTATCAGTCGGCTCATAGGATTCAACTTCCGGCAAAACAAGAGGCAAATCTTTCTCGTCAATCGGAACATACCCACATTTCTCACAGTGAACTATAGGTATGGGTTCGCCCCAATAGCGCTGCCTTGAAAATACCCAATCACGAAGCTTGTAATTAACTTTATGCTCGCCTATTTTGTTTTTCTCCAACCAATTAACTACCTTTTCTTTTGCCTTATCAACAGTCAAACCGTTTATAAAATCTGAGTTAATTAACGTTCCGGATGAACAATCTGTAAACGCCTCTTTGCTTATGTCTCCTCCATCTATAACTCGAATCATATTTATACCATATTTTTTAGCAAAATCCCAGTCTCTGGAGTCGTGCGCAGGTACAGCCATAATAGCTCCCGTTCCGTAAGACATCAAAACATAGTCTGCAACAAAAATCGGAATTTCTTTATTGTTTACAGGGTTTATGGCTTTAATACCTTCTATTTTTACACCAGTTTTTTCTTTGGATAATTCTGACCTCTCAAGTTCAGATTTTTTACTAGCCTCAAACTGATATTTTTCTATTTCATCAATGTTTGATATTTCGTCTTTAAACTCAGATATCATGGGGTGTTCAGGCGAAATAACCATATATGTCACTCCGAAAATAGTGTCTGGTCTTGTTGTGAACACCTTCAACTCTTTATTAACCGTCGTGTTAAATTTAATTTCCGCTCCAACGGAACGACCTATCCAATTTTTTTGCTGTGTTTTAACTCTTTCAGGGTAATTTACTAAGTCTAAATCTTTAACCAATCGCTCTGCATATTCTGTAATTTTAAGTGTCCACTGCGACTTTACCTTCCTAACAACCTCGCTTGAACACCTTTCGCATTTGCCGTCGACAACCTCTTCATTTGCCAAAATACATTTACAAGACGTACACCAATTAACCAATGCTTTATTTTTATATGCCAACCCTTTTTTGAACATCTGTAAAAATATCCATTGAGTCCACTTGTAATATTTAGGGTCTGTGGTGTCGATTTCTCTGCTCCAGTCAAACGACAAACCTAAAGATTTTAATTGTTTTTTAAACCTCGCTATATTATTTTTTGTTACAATTTTGGGGTGCATCTTATTTTTTATAGCGAAGTTCTCGGTTGGAAGACCAAACGCATCCCAGCCTATCGGATACAAAACATTATATCCTTGAAGTCTGCGTTTCCTCGCTATAATATCAAGAGCGGTGTAACTGCGTGGATGTCCAACATGAAGACCTTGTCCTGATGGATAGGGGAACTCTACCAAAGCATAAAACTTTGGTTTGTCTAACGAGCTTTCGGCATTAAACGTTCCTTGTTCTTCCCAGATTTTTTGCCATTTACTTTCCACACTTTTATAATCATATGCCATTATAAATCAGCCTCCAAAAAATTTATTAATATATTAGTCCATCTCCACTTTCTTCATACCGTTCCACAGGGCTTCTATATTATAAAAATTTCTTGCCTCCTCAGTAAACACATGCACAATTATTTCACCATAATCAAGAAGTATCCAACTATTTGAGCCGTATCCTTCTATACTTTTAGCTTGAATCCCCTTTTGTTTCATCTCGTACTCCACTTCTTCAGCAAGCGCTTTAACATGAGTACTGCTAGTACCTGTTGCAACAATAAAATAATCAGCTAATAACGACACATTATTCGTATCGAAAAGTTTCAAATCTATTGCCTTTTTATTGTCTAATATACTGTAAATCATTTTTGCATTATTTAGTTGCTCCATTATTATCTCCTCCTTTTTCTTTGTTCTCCCTATATTTTGACACAGCTTCATTATACGCTGCAAAGGTGTCGGGATGGATACACAGCTTTGTTTTTGTCAAACTATTTATAGTAAACGCTATTCCCCCGAGCATAACATCATCAAGTCCCCTTCTCGACAAAATTCTTAGTCGTTCAACCCCGGGATAGTCTCTTTCTTCGGATATAAAGTCTGCTATAAAAACAATTTTTTCAAGTATTCCCATATTAGCTCTTGCGGTTGTGTGATAGCGAATTGCGTTTAATATTTCCTCATCGTTCACTCCCAAAACGTTATGCACATAAGCACTTCCCGTTATCGAATGTAATAAACCTCGAGCTGATAATTCTAAATCTGTTACGTTAATGTTGAATCTATCAATCATTTTCAGCTGCTCCTTAAACGACCTTTCTTTTGTTATGTCGTGCAATATACCGGCTATTCTTGCTTTTTTTCTGTCTGCCCCATACCTAATGGCAAGCTCTTGAGCCGTTTTCGACACATTCACACAATGTCTATATCTACGGTCGCTCATAAGCGGTCTTATTACGCTTTCATAGCCCATCATCAGTTCTCCTTTCAATTGTATAAATTATTTTTTATTATGTAATCTTCTACGCCTTGCGGCAAATATTGTGAAACGTCTTTTCCGCTTTTTATTTGCTCTCTTATAAATGTAGATGAAACTTCAAAAGGAATTAAATCTAAAAATTTAATCCTTGCTCCAACGTGTTCAAGCTTTTTTATGTAGTTTAAATCCTTGGCTGAATTACCATTATATCTCTGTGCAACACAAACATCTGCCATTTTGAATATACTTTCAGGTTCTTTCCATTCCATTAAACTATCAAACATATCTTGACCAACAATAAGATAAAGCTGTACATTACTAATTTTTTGTGAAAAATATTTAAGAGTGTTAACAGTATAGCTTACACAATCATTTTTCAACTCAAAATCAGACAACTCAAATTTATCGTTCTCTCGTATGGCAAGTTTACACATCTCGAATCTGTCTAACGCCGTTACTTTATTTGTTTTTATTGTTTTATGAGGAGGAATATTTGACGGTACAAAAATTATTTTGTCGCATCCTATCTGTTTCAAGCACTCTCTTGCACACAACATATGACCATTATGTATTGGATTAAAAGTGCCGCCAAATATTGCTACTCTACTCATGTGTTTTTCTTTCCCCTAGGAAGGATTATTTTTTGATTTTCCTTATTCTTGCGATATATCACAAATTTATAGCCTATCACCTGAACCAATTCCCCGTTAGTCTTTTCTGCTAGCTCTATCGCAACGTCCTTTACTCCTAACTCGCACGTTTCCAGAACTTTACCTTTTATAAGTTCCCTTGCAAACAGTGCGTCGTCTGCTTGCTTAACAACCTGATTACTTATTCCGTTTTTGCCCACCATCAAAATTGTGTCTTCATTGCTCGCCAAAGACCTAAGATATGCCCTTTGTTTGCTCGTTATCATTTATAATCTCCTAACTTTAATCTACTCTCAAGTTCTAAATACAGCTTTCTCAAAGCTTTTCCCCTGTGGTTAATTTTGCTTCTTTCCAAATCAGTTAATTCAGCGAATGTTTTTCCAAGCTCGCTTTCAAAAATTGGACAATACCCAAAGCCGTTATTTCCTCTAGGCGCAAGTGTTATCTTTCCTTCGCACTCTGCCTTAACAAAAAACTTCTGACCGTCGCTCATAATACAGCACATACAACTCACAAATTTTGCTTTACGTTTATCAGCTGCAACACCCTTTAATTCATTTAATATCAAATCAATTTTGTCTTTATCACTTGCTCCTTCTCCGGCATACCTAGCCGAATAAATCCCCGGAGCTCCATCTAATGCTTCCACTTCTAACCCTGAATCATCGGCAACGCAAGCCAGACCACAAATATCATAAATTGCTTTAGCCTTTATTTCTGCGTTTTCTTCGTATGTTTTACCAGTCTCTTCGGGCATATCCATATTTATTCCTATCTCGCTCGGCAACAAAACCTGTATGCCAAGAGGCTCCAACACGGTTTTAAAATCAGACAGTTTACCTTTATTGCTCGTTGCTAATACAATTTTCATACCTGTTCCTCCTCAGCAAACATTGCGTCCACAAAACTTTTAGCATCAAATTTTTGCAAATCGTCAATGCCCTCTCCAACACCAACATACTTAATAGGAATTCCCAGCTGGTCTTTTATCGCTATAACTATTCCACCTTTAGCGGTTCCGTCTAGCTTTGTCAATACTATTCCCGTTATTCCTATTGCCTTTTTGAACTCCAATGCCTGATGCACAGCGTTTTGACCGGTTGATGCATCTAAAACCAAAAGATATTCTTTGTCTTCATCCGGCAGTTCTCTTTGAATTACCCTTCCTATTTTAGAAAGTTCATCCATCAAATTCTTTTTGTTTTGTAGTCTTCCGGCTGTGTCACATATAATAACGTCTGAACCTCTGGCTTTAGCTGCTGATATTGAGTCAAACACAACAGCAGCAGGGTCGGTTCCTTCGTTATTTTTTATTATATCACAATTTACACGATTACACCATACCTCTAATTGTTCTACCGCCGCTGCCCTGAAAGTATCGGCTGCTGAAATTAAAACCTTTTTACCATTATTTTTCATATCATTTGCTAGTTTGCCTATTGTGGTTGTTTTACCCACCCCGTTGACTCCTATAACTAGAATTAAAGATGGTTTAGTTTCAATTTTCAAGCTGTTTTCATCGCTTAGCAATTCAATTATAATCTCTTTCAAAACTTCTTTTACTTGGCTTGATTCCTGAATATTTTGAGATTTCACTTTATTTCTAAGCTCGTCACAAATCTTCTGTGATGTTAAAACTCCGACGTCTGCCATTATAAGCATCTCTTCTATTTCTTCAAAAAGCTCTTCATCAACCTTTTTAAAGGAATTTATTATAGAGTCAAATTTACTTGTGATATTATCTCTGGTTTTTTTTAGACCGTTCTTTATTTTTTCAAAAAATCCCATTGTAACACTCCCTATCCTTATTTATCAATAAATTTATTAGCCTTTAGCTCCAACACTTTAGATATTCCATCATCTTGCATTGTAACTCCATATAAAACGTCTGCTTCTTCCATCGTACCTCTCCTATGGGTTATAACAACGAATTGAGTTTTATTATTTATTTTTCTTAAGTAATTGGCAAACCTGCTAACATTAACGTCATCTAAAGCCGCCTCTATTTCGTCTAACACACAGAAAGGCGCCGGATTAACTTTCATTATAGCAAAATAAAGAGCAATTGCAACAAGGGCTTTTTCTCCGCCGGAAAGCGAATCTAAATGTAATACTAATTTTCCGGGAGGCTTTACGGATATTTCTATCCCTGTTGTCAAAATGTCCTCTGGATTTAGTAAAATAAGTTCAGCCTCTCCGCCACCGAAAAGTTCTTTAAAGATAACTGTAAAATTATTGTTTATCTCCTTAAACTTAGCTTTGAATATGCTCTCCATGTCTTGCGTTAAGCTGTTTATTATGTTTTTCAGCTCAATTTTCGATTTCTCTATATCAGCAACCTGCTCAGATAAAAATTTATATCTCTCATTAACCTCTTTAAATTCTTCAACAGCCTCTAGGTTAACTGTGCCGAGTGACTTTATTTTCATCTTTAGCTCCACAAGACGCCTGTCTGACGCTTTAAGGTCTTCAACCGGCTTTACAAATTCTTCTGCTTCACTCTTTGTAAAACCGTACTCATCCCATAATTTACTTATTATGTCGTCTTGCTTTTTTATGAAGTTCTCTCTTCTTTCCTGCATAAGAGTTAAGTCTTTTACTATACATTCCTTACTGTTTACTAACTCTTTTTCCTTTTTCCTTAACTCTACAGAGGCTTTTTCAAGATTAGTTCTATCGTTTTTTAAGCTGCTGTCTTGCAGTTTACATTCGTCTATTTTGACTTTAAGAGAACTCATCTTGTCATTAGAATCAGCTATCTGTTTAGAATAATTTTCGTTTTGCTCAATTGCTGTATTTCTTTTATTAGACAGCTCATTTATTTTCTTATCTTTTGATTCTATAGACTGCTCATAAGACAATATTTCCGAATTTACAGCCTCTATTTCCTTTTGCATAGACATAATATTTATTTTGAGCGCGTTTATACTTTCGTTTATTAAATCTTTATCTCTTAAAAATTTGTCGTTTATCTCTTGAGATGAATTTGTGTCAAACTTCAAATTTTCAAGATTTATTTTAATTTCTTTGTCTTTTAATTCTAAGACGTTAATTTTATCTTTGTGATTTTCAATGTCGGAACCTATCTGTCTTAACTGTTCCGAGCTTAAACTTAGCTCCTTTTCGAGGACAGCTTTTTTTAATTTTAAATTTCTCTCTTCGGTTTCCAGACGAATAATAGTATTTTTCTCTACAGTTTGTAAACCAACTTGTTTATTTATTCTGTCGTTAATTAAACAAAGCTCGTTTTTTAAATTATTTAAAGTTCCTTCAAGCTTTGCCTTTTGCTTACTGTAAAATTCACAATCGCTTTTAAGTTTTTTTATTTCTGCCGCTCTTGTTAAGGTCCCCGATTTTCTAGGTGCTGAACCACCTGTTAGTGAGCCTCCGGCGTTTATGACTTGTCCGTCTAGTGTAACGACCTTATATTTATAAGACATTTTCCTAGACACATTAACAGCATTATCTAGATTGTCAACAACTATAACCCTTCCGAGAAGATACTCAATAACACAACTGTATTTTTTATCATACTCACACAAATCACTCGCAAGACCTATAAATCCTTCCAATTTATTAATGTTATCAAAAACAATCTTTTTGCCTTTCATAACGTCTAAAGGGAGGAACGTTGCTCTTCCCACTTTTTGACTTTTTAAAAACTGTATTGCAGACTTCGCACTGTTTTCTGTATCGACAACTATGTTTTGTACAGCCGCTCCAAGCGCCACATCTATAGCAACAGCACACCTCTCTTTAACATTTATTATAGAGGAAACTGTTCCGCATATTCCAGTTAAATTACCTGACTTTGAAGCTTTCAAAATATTTTTTACGCTTAAAGAAAAACCTTCAAGATTTTTTTCCATTTCCTCAAGCATTTCAATTTTTTGAGTTGAATTTTTTAAATCGAACTCTACTTTATTTAATTGTTGTAAAATATTTTTATATTCATTACTGCTCTTTTCATTCAGTAATTTCTGGGAAGACACACAATTTGATATTTCAGATAATTTTTTATTAGTGATTGAAATATCGTTTGATTTACTGCTTAATTCATCACATAATTCTTTGAGCTCTGTTTGCTTGTTGCTTACGGATTTTTGACAAGACAACTTTTTTTCATTCAAATTTTCGATTTGTGATTTACACAAAATTTTATCAATGTTATTTTTTGATAACATCTGCTCGAGTTCGCTGGCTGCCTTGAATTTTTGATTGTATTTTATCATACACCTTTGAAATTCTTCAGTAACTTCAGCCAAGTTTTGATTTTTTTCGCTTAACTTTAAATTAGTTTCAGCAATCATTTGTTTTTTAAGCTCTACTTTACTCCTCTTAAGCTCAAGGATTTCCTTAATTTTTTTACCGGATAACGTCATCTCTTCTATTTCGTTATTAAAGCTTTGTATATTTTCCGTGTTATGCTTTATTTCGTTTTCTAGCAATATAATTTTATTTTTTATAGAATTGATTTCATTTTCAGAGCTTTCTATATTCTTCCTGTTACAATCTAACTGTATAGCAATTTTATTGCTGTTTGAAAAAACACTGTCTATTTCACGACTAACGTTTTCAAGGCTTAATTCTACCTCATCTTTTTGGCTTAAGCAATCATCTATTTTTACTTTTTGGTCTGATAAAAAATCAACTAAATCCGATAAATTTCTTAACCATACTCCTACCTCAAGCGACTTTCTTTCATTAGCATACTCTAAATATTTTTGCGCCTTTTGAGATTGTTTTTCAAGCGGTCCAACCCTCGACTCAAGCTCAGATAAAACATCCTTTATTCTAACAAGATTTTCTTCAGATTGAGTTAATTTTTTATTTGCTTCAGCACGTCTGTGTCTATACTTAGATATACCCGTGGCTTCCTCGAACAATTCCCTTCTTTCGTCAGATTTCGCCGACACGATACTATCTATCTTTCCCTGACTTATAACGCTATAACCATCTTTACCAAGTCCGGTGTCCATAAAAAGCTCATTTATATCCTTTAAGCGGACGTGCTTATTGTTTATTAAATATTCGCTTTCTCCGGAACGATAATATCTTCGAGTTACAGTTATGTCTTTCTCCTCAAAATTACTTTCTTTATCGTTCTTTTCCAGCGTTAAAACCACTTCAGCAAAACCTTTAGATTTCTTTTCCTGAGTGCCGCTAAAAATTACATCTTCCATCTTAGAGCATCTCAACATTTTCACAGATTGTTCTCCCAAAACCCAACGTATCGCATCGCTTATATTGCTTTTGCCGCTACCATTAGGTCCTACCACTGCGGAAATACCATCTAAAAATTCAAGCTTTGTTCTATTTGGAAACGTTTTAAATCCTTGTATTTCCAGGGAACGCAATCTCATTTAATCAAAACAACTCCTCTAACTTTATGTTATCTTTATCAACTTCATCATCCGCAATCAGCTTAATATCATATCCAAGCTTGCCTATCTCTTTAAGATTACATCTTTTTTGTCCAACAAATTTAGATATATCCTTAGGATTTATGCGTACTGCTAATTTCTTTACATCTTTAAAAAGCTTTTCGCTTTCATGAACAAACCTACAAAAAAATCTCCTGCTTTCACATATCTCTCTAAAAGCCGGATGCCACACTCCCGCAACAATATCTTCTTTTAAGCTTTCCGAACTATGTAGTCCCAAACGAATAACCTTAATATGTGATTTTTCAAATTCATCAAGAAGTTTTGAACACAATTCAACTGTTTCGTCAAACTGCATAGGAGTGTATTTACCGCTTTTATATAAATTTTCAAGCTCTGTATTTTTCATAATCACGGTGGGATAAATTCTAACTGTGTCAGGTTTTAATTCAATAAATTTTTGACCGGTATATAAATCCTTTTTATAGTCGCTTCCGTAAAGCCCTACCATCATTTGTAGCCCTAGCTCAAAACCATACTTTTTTATAAGCCTTGACGCATTTTCAACATCTCTACTGCTATGTCCACGATTATTAAGCCTCAGCACTTCATCAACCATACTTTGAGCTCCAAGCTCTATTGAAGTTACGCCATAAAATTTAAGTAAAGCCAAAATTTCTTCGTCTATTGCATCTGGTCGCGTCGACAACCTTATTCCCTGCAACTGACCGCAATCAACATAAGGCTTTGCAGCTTCTAACAGCTCAATCATATAATCTCTGTTTATAGCTGTAAAACTTCCTCCAAAAAAGGCAAGTTCTCTGCTGTCTATTTTCTTTACTGAATTTTTTAGTGATATTTCTATAGCCGAAACAACATCTTCTTTGCTTGGCTGCTTAGAAATTCCTGTTATACCTCTTTGGTTACAAAAGCTACACTGATGTGGGCACCCGTTATGTGGCACAAATACTGAAATATTAGCATGACTCAATATCCCATCAACACCAATGCTTCACGAGCTGCCTGCTGCTCGGCTTCTTTTTTACTTCTTCCGCCTCCGCGACCAATCGCATTATTATTAAGTCTTACTTCCATAATAAAATGTTTGTTGTGGTCAGGTCCGCTTTCGTCCACTAACACATACTCTATTGTTTCTTCGGGATTTTTTTGAACAATTTCTTGTAAATCTGTCTTGTAGTCTCTAAATGACACTTCTAATCTAGGATTTTGTATTTTAGGCACTACAAACCTTAAAACTAATTTTCTGGCTTCTTCTATTCCTCCGTCTAAATATATAGCCGCAAGAATCGCCTCAAACACATCAGCTAATATAGATGGTCTTTGGTCGCCGCCCGAACGTTTTTCTCCTTTGCTGAAAAATATGTATTTTCCAACTTCAAGTTCCTTTGAAAACATACACAACGTTCTCTCACAGACAAGCGATGCTCTAAGTTTTGTTAGGTCGCCCTCGGGGAGCTTTGGACAATTTTTAAATATGTAATCCGACACTATTATGCTTAAAACTGAATCTCCTAAAAATTCAAGCCTTTCATAGCTTTTCAATTTTCCGTTTGACTCATTCGCATAAGATGAATGAGTTAAAGCGATATATAAATATTTCTTTTCTTTAAAGGTGTATCCAATATTATTCTCGAGTTTACTTAACAATCTGTTTCATTCCTTTCCACACAAAGTCTATCAGATATTTTTTTAACCACATTGCCTTTAACATAATTTGCTGTTAAATTTATAGCATTTTTAATAGTCTTGGCATTTGAACTGCCATGCGCCTTAAACACCGGCTTAGATATTCCTATAAGCGGAGCTCCGCCGTATTCATTGTAGTCAATTCCGCTTTTCATTTCTTTTAATTCAGGCATTATCATTGAAGCTGCTAACTTTGTTTTAAGGTTTTTCTTAAACACTCCCTTAAATTTCCCCATTAACGCCATCGCCATACCTTCATAAAGTTTAAGTATAACGTTACCAGTAAATCCATCTGCAACAACAACATCTGCAGCATCTATAGGTATATCTCTGGCTTCTATGTTGCCTATGAAATTTAATTTACTTTGTTTTAAGAGATTATATGTGTTGTGTCTTAACTCATCGCCCTTGTGCTCTTCAACACCAACGTTAACAAGTCCTACTCTTGGATTTTTAACATTCATTACTTCTTGCATGTATATAGAACCCATTACTCCGAATTGCTCCAACATTTCGGGTCTACACTCTGCATTGGCTCCGCTGTCTACAAGCATAAAAAATCCGCTGGCTTTTGGCACTACAGGAGCAAATGCACATCTTTTTATTCCTCTTATACGTTTTACAATAAGCGTGGCGCCAACAACAAGCGCTCCGCTATTGCCGGCTGACACAAAAGCATCTCCTTGACCGTCTTTAAGAAGCTTTAACCCAACAGCCATGGAGCTTTCGTTTTTAGATTTCATTATATCTGTTGGTTCGTCCTCCATTGTAATTACATCGCTTGCGTTATGTATAGAAATTCCACTGAGGGATATATTATTCTCTTTTGCAACGTTTTTTATCTTTAGTTCATCACCAACTAAAATTATATCGTAATTGTATTCATCGACTGCCATTCTACAGCCTTTTATTATCTCTAGTGGAGCATTATCTCCGCCAAAAGCGTCTACTACTATTTTCATATTTATTTTACACTCCTCAAGTCTTCTATTGCCCTATCTGCTAAGCTTTTATATCTTAATTTCTTGTCTTTTATCTTAGTGGAAAGCACAGGCAATATTCCAAAGTTTGCACCCATAGGCTGAAAATCTTTAACTTCTTCATCGCTTATGTATTTAGCCAAAGAACCAATCATCGTTGTCTCAGGAAATACTATGCTCTTATTTGTTTCTAAGGCAAGCTCTGCTGCGTTTATTCCTGCAACAAGCCCAGAAGACGTTGATTCCATGTACCCTTCAACGCCCGTTATTTGACCAGCAAAAAACATTTTTTTATTATTTCTCATGCTGTAATCGGCATTTAGTAGTTTGGGCGAATTTATAAATGTGTTTCTATGCATTACGCCATATCTTACTATTTCCAAATTTTTAAGCGCCGGCACCAGAGAAAATACTCTTAACTGCTCGCCAAATTTCAAGTTAGTCTGAAAACCAACCATATTGTAAAGAGTACCGCACACATTCTCTTTACGCAGCTGTATAACGGCATAAGGACGTTTACCTGTGTTTGGGTCAAGAAGTCCAACTGGCTTCATAGGACCGTATCTTAAAGTATCTTCTCCCCTTTGAGCCGCCACCTCAACAGGCATACATCCCTCATACACTTTCGGGTTTAACACATCAAAATCATGTACCGGAGCTCTTTGCGCTGATATTAAAGCATTGTAAAATTCTTTATACTCCTTCTCATTAAGCGGACAATTCAAATAATCGGTTTTATCCCCTCTGCCATACCTCGCATCATAAAAAGCTTTACTCATATCCACGCTTTCGGCTGTAATTATCGGAGCCGCTGCGTCAAAAAAGCTCAATGAACCTCCACAAAAATTTTTAATGTCTTCTGCCAGTTTGTCAGATGTTAAAGGTCCCGTGGCAATAATATTTATTCCATCGCTTGGCAATTTTTCGACTTCTTCGCTTATAACCGTAATATTACTGTTATTTTTAATTTTTTCTGTTACCATAGCTGAAAATTTATCTCTATCCACAGCCAAAGCGCCTCCCGCAGGCACTCTGGATTTATCTGCACACTCAACAATCAAAGAACCGAGTATTCTCATTTCTTCCTTCAAAAGACCGGCAGCACTTCCAAGTCTGTCTGCCTTAAACGAATTGGAGCACACCAATTCAGCAAAATTTTCGCTCTTGTGAGCCGGACTGAAATTTTTAGGTTTCATTTCATAAAGATTTACTTTTACTCCCCTTTTAGCCACCTGCCATGCTGCCTCACATCCGGCAAGTCCCGCCCCTATAACATTAATTTCCTTCATTCTCATCAACCTTTTCATACCCGCAGCCTTCTGCTTTACAATACACTTTAGGCTTTTTAGTATTTTTTCTAAACATCTGCTCTCCACATCTCGGACATTTATCATTTATAGGTTCGTCCCACGATATAAAATCACAATTCGGATAGTTACTACATCCATAAAAAATTCGTCCTCTTTTGGATTTCCTAAATATAACATTCCCTCCGCATTTTGGACACTTAGCTCCCGTTTCATTAACTATCTTTTTAATATTTTTACATTCAGGATATCCCGAACAGCCTATAAATTTACCATAACGACCGTATTTTACAACCATTGGCTTACCGCACAATTCACAAACTAAATCTGTTTTATCTTCTTCGAGCTGTATTTTTACATCTTTCATTTCTTCTTTAACTTTTTCAAGCGTTTTTGAAAAACCATCGTAGAATTTTTCTAAGGTGTCTACCCAATCGTTTTTGCCTTCTTCTACTGCATCTAGGTCGCTTTCCATTTGAGCTGTAAATTTCAAGTTTACTATTTTACTAAATTTGTCTTTCATAAGTTTGGTTATAACCTCGCCAAGCTCTGTCGGCTTTAAAGACTTTGCTTCTCTTGCAACGTAGCCCCTTGAAGTTATAGTGGATATCGTTGACGCATATGTTGACGGTCTTCCTATTCCGTATTCTTCTAAGGCTTTTATAAGAGACGCCTCGGTATATCTTGCAGGAGGTTGAGTAAAATGCTGATTTGGAATAATATCCTTTAGCTTTAAAATCATTCCTTCTTCCAAAGCGGGCAATGCTTTTTGTTTTTCCTGCTCAACGTCTTTTCCTTCAACGTATAACACCGTAAATCCATCAAAATCAACAGTATATCCCGACGCTTTAAATAAATACTCACCGGCTGTTATATCAACTTGCGTTGTCCCCTGAATACAATTCGACATTTGACTTGCTATAAACCTTTCCCAAATAAGCTTATAAAGTTTATATTGGTCGCTTGTTAACGAGCTTTTGATTTCTTCAGGACTTATCTTAGGCATGGTGGGTCTTATTGCCTCGTGACCGTCTTGGGCATTACTTTTCGTTTTAAACCTTCTTGGCTCAGAGGGTAAATATTTATTCCCCCATTTTTGCAGAATATACTCCCCTGCTTCTTTTATTGCATCTTCAGACACTCTCAAAGAGTCTGTTCTCATATACGTTATAAGACCTATTGTTCCTATTGAAATAAGATCCTCCACGCCTGTTCCGGTAGATTCAAATTTTTTTGCTATATAAACAACAAGCCTGAGATTATGTACAATCAGTTTTTGCCTTGCTTCCTCGTTATTTTCAGAAAGAAGTGCAAAAGCCTCTGCTTCTTCCTCGATGGACTTATTTGTCATCTGAAGCATAATGATGTTTGCCAGTGGCTCAAGGCCTTTTTCCTTGGCAATGGTGGCACGGGTACGTCTCTTCGGACGGTATGGGCGGTAAAGATCCTCCACAACAACCAGGGTCTGGGCGGCAAGGATCTGCTCCTTCAGCTCTTTTGTCAGCTTGCCCTGGTCCTCAATGCTGGAAAGAACCTGTTTCTTTTT
>ERZ827156.787-NODE-787-length-42431-cov-14.679772_pt1 | contig 42431 bp, 31 predicted proteins | sample MGYA00519919_ERZ827156 | MGnify/ENA primary metagenome ERZ827156 (study PRJEB31778, sample SAMEA3449269) | human gut metagenome | biome: human gut; feature: human-associated habitat; material: faeces | place: United Kingdom | collected 2010/2012 ... | reverse complement strand
CCGACACCGACGAGGAGCTGCCCTACGGCGAGGAGGGCGAGATCCTGCTGGCCGGGCCCACCGTGATGAAGGAGTACATGAACAACCCCGAGGAGACGGCCAGAACCCTGCGCAAGCACGCGGACGGCCTGACCTGGGTGTACACCGGAGACCTGGGCACCATGGACGATCAGGGCTTCATCTACTTCAAGGGCCGCGCCAAGCGGATGATCATCTCCTCCGGCTACAACGTGTACCCCGGCCAGCTGGAGAACATTCTGGACGCTCACGAGAAGGTGCAGATGAGCTGCATCATTGGCGTGCCCGATGCCTATAAGATGCAGAAGGTCAAGGCATTCGTGATGCTCAAGCCCGGCGTTCCCGCCGACGATGCCACCAAGCAGGAGCTGCTGGCCTACTGCCGCAAGCACATCGCCAAGTACGCCATGCCCTACGACATCGAGTTCCGCGAGGAGCTGCCCAAGACGCTGGTGGGCAAGGTGGCCTACCGCGTGCTGGAGGACGAGGAGAAGGCCAAGCTGGCCGCCCGGCAGCCGGAAGAGGCGTAATATAACAAACAAAGGAGGCTGACTCCCATGGATAAAGAATTGAAGCGGCACTATACGCTGCTCGTGGACTTTCTGGGCCACGTCATGGGCCCCGACTACGAGATCGCGCTGCACGAACTGAAGGATGATTCCAACGAGATCATCGCCATCGCCAACGGCGAGTTGACGGGACGTCATCTGGGGTCGCCTCTGAGCAACAAGATGCTGGAGTATCTGGCAGGGAATCTCAGCGAGACGCAGAACTATGTGCTGGATTTCGAGACGGTCTCCGCCACCGGCAAGACCATGTGCTCCAGCTCCATGCTTATTCGCGGCCGCTCCGGCGAGTTGACGGGATTTTTGTGCATCAACTTCGATGCCAGCCGCTATGAGGAACTGGCCCGCAAGGTCATGGAGCTGTGCGGCGGCGGCCTGAAGCGCGGCGTACCCAGCGGTACGCGGCTCATTGCCGACAGCAACGATCCGGTGGAGATGCCGGTGCGCAGCGGATATCCCACGTCGATCGCCGGCGCCACCGCCAGCATCGTGTCTCAGGTGGTGGCGGACTATCCGGTGGAGGTGGACCGCCTGACCCAGGACGAGAAGATGGAGATCATGGACATCCTGAACCGCAAGGGCGTGTTCCTGCTGAAGGGCTCCGTCAGCCACGTAGCCCAGGCACTCCACAGCTCTGAGGCCAGCATCTACCGGTATCTGGGGAAGCTGAACAACAAGTGAAGAACGCGAAAAGCCTCCCGCAGCATGGGCTGCGGGAGGCTTTTTATGCACAGAAGAAATCAGGCCAGATAGTCCACCAGACTCACGACCAGGGGCATGGTCAGGGCGGAGAAGGCGGTCTGTACCGACACCATGGAGGAGGCCAGCTCCGTGTCCAGCTCGAACTTGGACGCGAACATGCTCAGCAGAGCGGCTGCCGGCGCGCTGGCGGCGATGACCAGGACCATGGTCAGATCGCTGTTCAGGCCCAGGGCCAGACAGATGCCCAGAGACAGCAGGGGGAACGCCACCAGACGCAGCAGCATGGTGATCCAGGAGCTGGCGCCCTTCAGAGCGGCGCGAAAGTCGGCGTGGCTCAGCTGGGAGCCTACCACCACCATAGGCAGCGGCGTATTCAGGGCCGAGAGGTACGTCGCGGGGGTCATGATGATATCCGGCAGAGTGATCTCCAGCAGGTACAGGGCCAAAGCCAGCACGATGCTGATGACGCCGGGATTCAGCAGCAGGGGGCGCAGCTTCAGCTGGGTCTTGTCACCGGTGATGGCGTAGATGCCGTAGGTCCAGCTGAGGAACGTGAAAATCACGTTGTAGGCCGAGCCGTAGAATACGCCGATGGTGCCGATCAGAGAGGTCATCACGGGGTAGCCCATGAAGCCGCAGTTGGAGAACACGGCGGCAAACAGCAGCAGGTTCCGGCGATGCCGGTCCGTGTCGTGGATCATCAGACGGGACAGTACAATGAAAGCCACATGCAGCAGGAGGGACACAGCCACCACGACATAAAAGTTGTGGAGCGTATCCTGCTCAATGGGACGCTGGAAGGCCACCAGCAGCATACAGGGGCTGACGATATACATCACCAGCGTGCTCATGCTGGCGGCGCCATGGTCGTCGATGAGCTTGAGCTTCCCCAGCACGTAGCCCACGGCCATCAGCAGATATAGAGTAATGATCTGACGGCCCACCGTCAGAAAGGATTCGATCATGCCAGGGAGCCTCCTTTATCCAATGGCGCAGCGCGCCGATGTCTTTATAAAAATTCCGCAAAGCACCAGACAAGTCTATCACAAAACCGAAAGCTGTCAAGAGAAACGGTTGTTTTATGGGGGAAATCGGCGTATAATACAATTACTTATGGATAAAAACGGAGGCTCCTTATGAAATTGATGGTCCTTGACGGCAACAGCATCGTCAACCGCGCCTATTACGGCATCCGCCCCCTGACCACGCGGCAGGGACTATACACCAACGCCATCTACGGCTTTATCACCACGCTGCAGCGCCTGCTGGACGAGGAGAAGCCGGAGGCGCTGTGCGTCACCTTCGACCGGCGGGAGCCTACGTTCCGGCATGAGGCCGACGCGGCCTACAAGGCCCAGCGCAAGGGAATGCCGGAGGAGCTGGCGATGCAGATGCTGCCGCTGAAGCAGGTGCTGACGGCCATGAGCATCTCCCAGTATGAGCTGACGGGGTACGAGGCCGACGACCTTATCGGTACCATCAGCCGCAAATGCGAGGCGGCGGGCTGGGACTGCGTCATCGTCACCGGCGACAAGGACAGCCTCCAGCTCATCACCGACCACACCAAGGTGAAGCTGGTGTCCACCCGCATGGGCCAGACCACCACCAAGGACATGACACCGGAGACATTTCAGGAGACCTACGGCTTCGCGCCCATCCATATGATCGACCTGAAGGCTCTGATGGGCGATAGCTCCGACAACATCCCGGGCGTGCCGGGCATCGGGGAAAAGACCGCCATGGCCCTGGTACAGGAGTACGGCAGCATCGATACGCTGTACGCACAGATGCCGGACGTTCACGCCAAGCCCGCCGCCCTGCGGAAGCTGCAGGAGGGAGAGGAGTCGGCGCGGCACAGCTACTGGCTGGCCACCATCGTCACCGATGCGCCGCTGGAGTTCAGACCGGAGGACAACCTGCGCCAGCCCTTCAAACCCGAGCTGTACGACCTGTTTCTGCGGCTGGAGTTCCAGAAGCTCATCGACAAGTACGGTCTGTCCCCTCAGCACCAGCCAGAGGAGAAGGCGGACGCTGCCGCCGAGGTGGAGATCCTGGAGACGGCGGAGCGGGCGCAGGAGCTGCTGGACCTGTGGCGGGGCGCGGACCATGTTACCGTCTACGGTCTGCCGGACTTCAGCGCGCTGGCGGTGGCTTGCGAGACGGGCGAGGGCACCGTCCGGATGGCGGAGCTGTATGAGAACCGGTACGGCGGGAACTGGCACGACCTGCTGGAGGCTCTGTTCGCCGCAGACATCAAAAAGGTGGGGCACAACGTTAAGGATATGATACGCGCCCTGCTGGAGCGGGAGCTGCCCGCCGAGGGCTTTGTGTTCGACACGGCGCTGGCGGCGTACCTCTGCGACGCCACCGCCGGCAGCTATGATATCGCCAAGCTGTTTCTCTCCTTTTATAACGAGGAGCTGCCCAAGCCTGCCCATCTGGAGCCGGAGGCGTTCACGTCCCTGCTGGGGGACGATACGGCGGCTCAGACGGCGCTCATCAGCTACACCTCTGCGGTGTCGGCGCTCCATGGGACGCTGGCGGCCAAGCTGGAGGCGTTGGACGTGACCAGACTCTACTACGAGGTGGAGCTGCCGCTGTGCCGCGTGCTGGCGGAGATGGAGACGGCGGGCTTTCTGGTGGACCGGAAGGCTCTGGCGGAGTACGGCCAGACGCTGCAGGGCGTCATGGATGAGACGGAGCAGGCCATCTACGCCGCGGCGGGGGAGACATTCAACATCAACTCCCCCAAGCAGCTGGGCGTGATCCTGTTTGAAAAGCTGGGCCTGCCCCACGGGAAAAAGACCAAGACCGGCTGGTCCACCAATGCCGACGTGCTGGAAAAGCTGCGGTACGACGCGCCCATCGTGGCGGACGTGCTGCGCTACCGGCAGTACGCCAAGCTGAAAAGCACCTACGTGGATGGGCTGATGAAGGTCATCGAGCCGGACGGGCGAGTGCGCACCAGCTTCCAGATGACGGTGACGGCCACGGGGCGGCTGAGCTCCACGGAGCCAAACCTCCAGAATATCCCCACTCGCACGGAGCTGGGCAGCCAGCTGCGGCGGATGTTCACCGCGCCGGAGGGCTGCGTGCTGGTGGACGCGGACTACTCCCAGATCGAGCTGCGGCTGCTGGCCCACATTGCCGGCGACACCGAGATGCAGGCGGCGTTCCGGTCGGGGGAGGATTTTCACACCGTCACCGCCTCCCGCGTGTTCCATGTGGAGCCGCAGGAGGTGACACCGGAGATGCGCCGCCGCGCCAAGGCGGTGAATTTCGGCATCGTCTACGGCATCTCCGCCTTCTCGCTGGCACAGGATATCGGCGTATCCGTGGCGGAGGCCAAGGCGTATATGGAGCGGTATTTTGAGACGTATCAGGGCGTGCGGCAGTATATGACCGACGTGGTCGCCAAGGCGGAGCAGGACGGCTACGTCCAGACGCTGATGCACCGGCGCCGTGCCCTGCCGGAGCTGAAAAGCAGCAATTTCAACATGCGGGAATTCGGCAAACGGGTGGCCCTGAACATGCCGGTGCAGGGCACCGCCGCCGACATCATGAAGCTGGCCATGGTGCGGGTACACCACCGCCTGAAGCGGGAGGGGCTGCGCGCCCGGCTTCTCATGCAGGTACACGACGAGCTGATCGTGGAGTGTCCGGCATCGGAGCGGGAGCAGGTAGAGCGCCTGCTGACGGAGGAGATGGAGCAGGCCGCCCAGCTGTCCGTGCCCCTGATCGCCGAGGCGCACAGCGGCAAAAACTGGCTGGCAGCGAAGGAGTAAGACATGAAACAGGTAAAGATCGTACCCATGGCGGCGGAGCATCTGGACCGGCTGGAGCAGCTGGAGCGGATGTGCTTCTCCCGCCCGTGGTCCAAGAAGATGCTGGCCGAGGAGCTGGACAACCAGTGCGCCGCCTTTCTGGTGGCGGTGGAGCCGGAGACGGAGAAGGCGGTGGGCTACGCGGGCCTGCTGGTGGTGGCCGACGAGGGCTACATTACCAACGTGGCCGTGGACCCCTCCTGCCGCAGGCAGGGTGTGGCAGCCCAGCTTCTGCAGGTGTTCGACAACTTCGCAAAGGGCAATCATCTGGCGTTCCTGACGCTGGAGGTGCGGCCCTCCAACGCGGCGGCCATCGCGCTGTATGAGGGCTTCGGCTTCCGGGAGGTGGGGCGGCGGCGCAACTACTACGACCTGCCCAAGGAGGATGCTCTCATTCTCACAAAATACTACACGGAGGAGGCGGCACAATGAACATTCTGGCTTTCGAATCCTCCTGCGACGAGACGGCTGTGGCAGTGGTGCGGGACGGACGGCAGCTGCTGTCCGACGCGATTCTCTCCCAGGCGGACATGCACGCCCTGTACGGCGGCGTGGTGCCGGAGATCGCCTCCCGCAAGCACGTGCAGGCCATCGCCGCCCTATCCGACAAGGCGCTGGCCGACGCGGGCCTGACGAAGCGGGACATCGACGCCGTGGCGGTAACGTATGCCCCGGGGCTTATCGGCGCGGTGCTGGTGGGGGTGTCCTTCGCCAAATCCGCTGCCTACGCGCTGGGGGTGCCGCTGATCCCCGTACACCATGTGCGGGGCCACATCGCCGCCAACTATCTGGCGTTTCCGGAGCTGGAACCGCCCTTCGTGGCACTGGCCATCTCCGGAGGCAACACCCTGATCGTGGACGTGCGGGACTATACGGATATGACGGTGCTGGGCGCCACCCGCGACGACGCGGCGGGGGAGTGCTTCGACAAGGCGGCCCGTGTGCTGGGACTGCCCTACCCCGGCGGCAAGCCCATGGACGAGCTGGCGCAGCAGTCCGCAGGCGGCAAATATGAGCTGCCCCGTGCCCACGTGTCCGGCGCGGAGCTGGACATGAGCTTCTCGGGCCTGAAAACGGCGGTGGTGAACCTGGCCCACAACGCCCAGCAGAAGGGGGAGGAACTGGACGCTCCCGCGCTGGCACGGGACTTCGCCTGCGCCGTGTCGGGCGAGCTGGTGCCCCGCGCCATGCGGGCGCTGGAGCTGACAGGGTATGACACGCTGGTGGCCGCCGGGGGCGTGGCGGCTAACTCCGTCATCCGCGGGGATCTGGAGCACGCCTGCCGTAAGACGGGGACGCGGCTGTTCCTGCCGCCGCTGCGATGGTGCGGGGATAACGGCGCTATGATCGGCGCGCAGGGCTACTACGAGTATCTGGCGGGCCGCCGTGCCGGACTGGACCTCAATGCCTACGCCACCATGGATCTGGGTACACTGACATAACGTGCAGCCCCGCTCTTTCGGGAGCGGGGCGTTTTCCTGCTCCGATGGCTGGCAGAAGGGGTCGTTATGGTAAACAAGATGGCTGTGCGCGTCGATTTGTGATGTTATGTAAAGTAAAACGGAGAAATTGGAAAAGTGGAAACCGAAGTATGAGTGTCGGTGAATCTGGCGAAAAAGGCGGAAAAGTATTGAAAATACAGGGAACACATAGCTGTGGAAAACTTTGTGGAAAGTGTGGATAACTCTTTGTAAAAATTATGTAATGCAGGATTATGTAAAATATATGTAAAGGGAACGTCTTGCAGCGGAATAGCGAAATTGTCAGGGAAAAGCGGGGGAATAGGGAAAAGCGAAGCTTTTTCCCAGGGTGTGACGGAAACGGGGAAGGGAGCAGATTTTCGCGGCGTGAGAAAAAGCGGCAGGCTTCGATGGGAAGATTACGTTATGTATTATTTTGCCGGAACGGCGAAAAGGCGGTTGACGGCGGCGCGGGGATATGTTATACTATCATCTGGTATTTCACTGTGCTTGTGTGGCTCAGCTGGCAGAGCAGCTCACTCGTAATGAGCAGGTCGCCGGTTCGAATCCGGCCACAAGCTCCAAAAAAGACGTCCGGAAGGACGTCTTTTTTTAAGCTTGTCCGGAGTCGAAGTTTATCCCCCGTAGGAGGAAATCCGGCCACAAGCTCCAGACTCCTCGCGGATGACGCGAGGAGTTTTTCTATGTACAAGAACACTGATAAGCGATATACACTTCCTATGAAGAACGCGGAGGCCTCCGTCCGCATGGAGGGCTGTCAGGTGACGCCCCAGATGCGGGAGCAGTGCCAGCGGGTGCTGCGTGGCGAGGTGACCACGGCGGAGCTGCTGCGGCAGATACTTGGCGAGGCGATAAAATGAGTATAGCAAAAAAGGCCGCCGCAGGGAATTCCCTGCGGCGGTTAGCATCAGCACCGACATCGATCAGCGCCAGCGTGCCCGGCCCGAATTGCCTTTTGTTTTTACTCCCTGCTTCTATGTCTGCGCTGTCTTTACAGGCAGATATCTTTCTCGGCTTCGTCGTGCCAGAGACAGCAGGTACCTTTGCCCAGACGCTTGGCCCGGTACAGGGCCTTGGTCGCTTTTTCCAGCAGCTCGGAAAAGGGACATTCCTCGTCGCCGCACAGGACGGCGCCGGCGGAGCAGCTGCCGAGAAGCTCCGCACCCGGCAGGAGCTCGCCGATGGCGCGGCAGATCTCGGTACCCTTGCGCCGGACCGCCTCGGCGTTGTCCATGCGGCGGAGGATCACCACGAACTCGTCCCCGCCGTAGCGGCAGAGGATGTCGCCGTTTCTGGTGCGCCTGCGCAGCAGCTCGCCGAAGGCTTTCAGCAGCTGGCTGTCATGGTCGTGGCCGCAGCCGTCGCTGACTTTTTTCAGGCCGCCCAGATCGAAAATATACAGTGCCAGAGGCAGGTCCTCCTGCCACAGGGAATCCAGCGCGGTATGGAGGCCGCGGCGGTTCAGCAGACCCGTCAGATAGTCTCGGCAGATATGGTTCTGCAGCGTGCGCTCCCGTGCCTTGTGGGTGGATAAGCCGGTCAGCAGCTCCAGCCGCTTCCGCAGACCCACCTGGGTATGGGGCTTTTTGATGAAGTCATCCGCACCGGCGCGCAGGGCCTGTCTCTCCAGCGCTTCGTCCTGCGGCAATGTTACCAGAACAGGGACGTGCCAGAGGGCGGGGCTGGCCTGGATGGCGGCCAGCACGTCGAAGGCTCCCTGCTGCGGCAGGGTCATGCTCAGCAGCACGACGAACGTCTCGTCGCGTTCGTGCTCCGCCACGCAGGCAAGAGCCGTGACTGCGTCGGCGGCCTCCAGCACCTGGCGGAGGCCGGAAAAGGTGGCGCGCACCTGGGCGCGGTAGTCGGGATCCTCGTCCGCCACCAGCAGAGTCTGGGCAGGGCGGGTGAACACCGCGCGGCCCATGATGGCGCGAGAGGACTCCTCAGTCAGGTATTTTTCAAACTCGGCGCTGGGCATGGGCTTGGCAAAGAAGTAGCCCTGCACGTAGTCGCAGCCGATGTCGCGGATGTGCTCCAGCTGCTCCCGGGTCTCCACGCCCTCGGCCACCACGCTGAGGTTCAGCCGGCGGGCCAGCTCGACGATGAAGCGGAGGATGCCCTGCTCCAGCGGTTTGGCTGTCTCGCTCTGGATGAACTTCATGTCCAGCTTCAGGATGTCCAGCTTCATCTGGTTCAGCATGTTCAAGGAGGAATAGCCGCTGCCGAAGTCGTCCATCTCGATGATGAAGCCCAGGGAGCGCAGATGCGCCACGGTGTCGATGATCTGCTGCGGGTCCTCGGTATAGGCGCTCTCCGTGATCTCCAGATGCAGCAGAGCGGGATTCAGCCGGTACTTTCGTATCAGACCCAGCAGCACATCGGCCACGTCTGCCTGATAGATGTCAGCGCGGGAGATGTTGACGGACACGGGGACGGTGGTGAGCCCGCGGCTCTGCCAGTCGTGGAGCAGGCGGCACGCCTCCTCCCAGACGTAGCGGTTCAGCTGGGTGATGAAGCCGTTCTTTTCAAAGAGGGGGATAAACTCACCGGGGGACAGGAAGCCCATCTCCGGATGGGTCCAGCGTACCAGCGCCTCGGCGCCGGCCAGACGGTCGTCCAGCAGGCTGAACTTGGGCTGGAGGTAGACCTGAAACTGCCTCTGGGCGAGGGCGGCCTCCATGGACTCGGTGATGACCTGCTCCCGCAGCAGCTTGCTGCGCAGGCTGTCATCATAGACGGAGAAATGGGTGTTGTACTGGCCACGGATGCTGTCCGCGGCCAGAAAGGCGCGGTCGCACATCTGCTCCACGGAGACGCCTTCGCTGGCCACCTCATACACGCCCCACTTCATAACGGTGTTCTTCGCCGTGCGCAGCATCTGCTGACCTGTCTCCACAAGGTGATCGTAGTTTGCGGTGCGGTGCTCCTGACTGAGCAGGAGCATGAAGCGGTCGGCGTTGAAGCGGCCGCAGATCTCATCGCGGCCCTTGAGCTCCAGGAACATCTTGGCGATCGCGCGGAGCAGGCGGTCGCCGGCGGCGATGCCGAACACATCGTTATACAGCTTGAAGTTTTCAACGTTGGAGCAGATGATGGTATACTGCCGCTCCGGATGGGTGTGCATCTGCTCCTGCGCCTGCTTATAGAAGAATTCCTTGCTGTAAAGACCGGTGAGCCGATCATAGCGGAGCTGGTTGACCATGGCTGCATTTTCCCGCAGATTGATGAGGCTGGCCACGCGGTGCAGGATGATCTGAGGGCGGTAGGGCTTGGGTACGAAGTCCGTGGCGCCATGCTCCAGCGCGGCGAGCTCATCGGCCTCGCTGTCATTCTGGGTGGTGACGATGACGGGGATCAGGGCCAGCTCGGGGTCCTGCTTCACCAGCTCCAGAAACGTATAGCCATCCATCACCGGCATCATCACATCCAGCAGGATCAGGGCAATATCGTCCTTGCGATCCCGCAGAAGGTTCAGGGCTGTCTGGCCGCTATCCGCCTCTATTACGTCGTATTGGCCGGACAGGATCATGCGCAGCATCTCGCGGTTGATCTGGTTGTCCTCCACCACAAGGATCCGTTTCTTCAATGACATCTCTACTACTCCTCTTTTGCTTGTTTGACAGCGATGCCGCGCATCGGTTGGGGGGGAGAGCTGCGCCCGGGCCGCCCGGCTGCCGGCGAAAGGTTTCCGGGGTCATGATGCGTCGCGCCTCAGCTTTTGCTGCCAGTCTCGTCTGGCGCGGGGGATACGCTGCAGCCGCAGCGGCCATGGGCCTTGGCGGCATAGAGGGCGCTATCCGCCGCCCTGAACAGGCTGCCGCGGAAGCCGTTCTCATCGGAGAAGGCCACGCCTGCGCTGAGAGATACCGCGGGGAGACCGTCCTCCGGCACGGCCAGCAGGTCGTTGATCTCCGCGATTTTATCGGGGATGGTGTAGTATAGCTCACGGCTCATATCCACCATGATGACGGCAAATTCGTCGCCGCCGATGCGGCACACGTAGTCGATGGAACGGAAGGTGGTGTGCAGGAGCGCGGCCACCCTTTTCAGATGCGGTCGCCCGTGTCGTGGCCGCAGGTATCATTGATCTGCTTAAAGATGTCCACATCCGCCAAGATCAGAGCGAAGCTGCTCCGGTCTTTTTCATACAGGCTCAGGATCTGATCGAAGGAGCGGCGGTTCAGCAGCTCCGTCAAACTGTCGTGCTCCGCCTGATGCTTCATCAATATCTCCCGTTCCTCATTTTCCTCGTAGATGCTGTTATAGGTCTCCGCCAGCGTCCGCAGCTCTGCTGCCCCGTGGATGGGGGCGATGACGCCGTGGCGGATGCTTTCGTTATACTCCAGCAGGGGGTGTACGATGCCGCGGCGGATGACCATGCACTCCAGCAGCATCACTGCGGCGAAGAGCACCACGCAGACGGTAACGGTCCGGAAAATGCGGGCAAACACATCCGCCGCCCGCTGCTGCCGTGCCGTCAGTGTGTCGGTGAACACGGCCAGAGCTGCGTCCACGTCGCCGGCGATCTCGGACTTGGCGTCCTCGTACTCGGGACTGATCAGCGGCTCCCGAGCGCGGTCCGTTTTATCCGAACCGGACAGGGCTGCGTCCTCCGGCGACAGGGTCACAGCGGACAGCTCCCGGGGCCACTGGGCGGCAGGGGTGCGGATGGCCTCTTCCACCAGACGCATGGCGTAATATTCCGTCTGCATCAGATCCATGGAGGCGGACAGCGCCTGCTCCAGCGAAGTCACCGCGTCCTCGCCGCCGTGGAGGGCGGACAGGTCCGCCAGCGCGGTCTCACGGCTGCGGGTGACATTGGCCTCCTCAAAATAGGCGTCGATATAGGCCTGTTCACCGGTGGCGGCGGCCAGCCGCACCCGTCGGGTCAGGGTGTCCGAGCCTGTCTGGAACCGCTGGGCTGCGGCCTCGCAGGCGATGTAGTCCCGGGTGGAGCTTTGCAGCACCTCGTATTTCCGAAAGCCCAGAATGGACATGGCGATACAGAGGATCGCCAGTACCGCGGTGATCCCCAGACTCCAGTTGCCCAGCGCCCGTATTTTCAAATTTCCGGCCATGCCAACGCCTCCTTCCCGGGCGCACGGGGCACAGCTCCCCGAATGAAAAAAGACAGAATCGCACGGGCGCTCTTAACGGTATTTAAACGATATTATACAGCATTCTCTGGAAAAATCTACAAGTAATTTTGTGCAAAGAGGAAAATTTTGCAAATCAAAATTGGAGATTCTGCCGAAGGAGACAAGCAGACGAAAAAGCGTTTCAGATGCCGGAGCGGGCGAAGTGCTATGATCTGCCGGCAACGGCCGCGCATCGGATATGCTGCATCAGTATGAACCCACCGAATAGAATTGTCAACCTGCCCTCGCCGCTGACAGAAAAAACGCCGCCCCGGCGGGCGGCGTTTCGATGACAGACGATATACTATGGCTCCTGCATGTCACGTATCACTGTCGGCAGAGCCGCGGTGGGCGTCGTGGCGGCGGCAGACCTGCCGGTAGATCAGCAGGCCGACACCGGCGATGACCAGCGTGGCGAGGAAAGTGACAACGGCGAACTGGTAATTCTGCATGCCCAGAGCATCGCCGCCCACGGTGGACGTGACGATGGAGGGGATGCGGCCCACGGAGGCGATCAGCAGCCAGGAAGACCAGCTCAGGTCTGTAAGGCCCGCAAAGTAGCACAGAAGGTCCTTGGGTGTGCCGGGGACGGTGAACACCAGCCACAGCAGCGCTGTCCGCTTGGTGGAGGTGCGCAGAAAGGACAGCTTTTCCAGCTTCTCCCTGGAGAAGAACACCTCCACCAGCGGGACGCCCCATTTCCGCACCACGGCGAACACCGCCACACTGCCCAGGACCGAGCCCAGCAGGCACAGCACCGTGCCCCACACGGCGCCGAAAGCGTAGCCTCCTGCGATCTCCAGCGGTTCGCCGGGGATGATGGCCACCAGCACCTGCAGGAACACCATGCCCGCGTAGGCGGCCATGCCCCAGACGCCGTGACCGGCCACCCACTGGCGGAACGCCTCCGGCTCCCTGGCGAAACGGACCATGGGACGGCCCGCAAACCAGGCCAGCGCCGCGGACAGCAGGACAAAAATGACGATCGCGCCGCCGGACAGCAGTTTTTTCTGTTTTTCAGTGAACGCGCGGTGCTGTTTCATGTGTGCGGGCCTCTTTCGTGGAAATATAGTTCATCATGCTGCATGGTATCCTACCACAAAAAACGGGGGAATATTTGAACGAATCATAAAGATTTCCTTAAACGGAGAAAGAGAGCCGCAGCGCAGCCCTCTTTTTGCGTGATGAAGCAGTTCAGCGGATACCGGCGATGAAGCAGGCAGGGTCCGCCGCCAGCTGGCGCCTGGCCCATGCCAGCATGGCGTAGGTGTTGACGGCGGAGGTGACGACGCCCGCGCCCCAGTGTTCAGCGGTGACGCTGCGCAGGAAGTCGTCCGGCGCGGCGGTGCGCACGTAGTAGGGGTGGGCCTCGGCGGAGCCGTCCAGTTGGGCGGTGTCGGCCTTGCCGGTGTAGAAGGACTTGTCACCGGACAGGATGGTCAGACAGTCCTGCACCACATTGGAGGCGGTGGGGAAGCGGCCCGCGCCCTGACCGAAGAAGCTCTGGCGGCCCACGCGCTCGGCGGTGTAGGTGATGAGGTTGTAGTTGGCGGGCACGGCGGCCTCCGGGTCACCGGCATCCACCAGCGTGGGCTCCACATAGGCGCAGACGCCGTTTTCCGTGGACTCCGCTGCGGCCAGCAGCTTGCACACGAAGCCGTGGGCCTTGAAGGCGGCAATGTCCTCCGCCGTGACGGTGCGGATGCCGAAGGTGGGAATGGCCGTCTCCTCCAGTACTGCGTCAAAGGCGATGTTGGCGGAGATACACAGCTTCCGGCGGATGTCATCACCGTCGATATCGGCGGAGGGATCCGCTTCCGCGTAGCCCAAGTCCTGCGCTTCCTTGAGAATGGCGGGGAAGTCCACGGGGGACTTGTGCATGGCGTCCATAATGAAGTTGGTGGTGCCGTTCATGATGCCGCCCACGGCGCCCACGGTGTCCAGCCGCTTGACACGGGCCAGATTCACCAGCCACGGGATGCCGCCGCCCACGGCGGCGGTGCAGCGCAGGGCCACGCCCTTTTCCCTTGCCAGTGCCGTCAGCTCCGGATAGTAGGCGGCGATCAGGGCCTTGTTGGCCGTGACCACGTTCTTGCCCCGCTCCATAGCGGCGCTGACGTACTCGTAGGCGGGGTGCAGCCCGCCCATGACCTCCACCACCGTGTCGATGGCGTTGTCGGTCAGAATATCGTTGAAGTCGTAGGTGGCCAGGCCCTCCGGCAGGCCGGCCTTGGGGCTGCGCAACAGCACACGGGAAACGGCGATGTCGCTGCGGCTCTGGGTCAACTCCAGCACGCCGCCGCCCACCACGCCGAAGCCCAGCAGTCCGATGTTCATTGGGAAGTACCCCCTGTCAGTTGATTTTGCCCCATTTTACCCAGCCGCAGACGGGTTGTCAACAGGGAAAATGCCTGTACCAGCGGCGGTACAGGCATTTGGTTCACTGCATCAGACGCAGGATCTCCGGCTGGGAGACAAGTCCGACGGATCTGTTCACCAGCTGGCCATTCCGGAACACCAGCAGGGTGGGGATGCTCTCGATGCCGAACTGCATGGCAAGGGCCGGTTCCGCGTCCACATCCACCTTGACGATCTTAAAATCGTCCCGATCGGACAGGGACTCCAGCACGGGGGCCAGCATCCGGCAGGGACCGCACCATGCCGCCCAGAAGTCCACCAGCACCGGCTTGTCCGCGTGCAGGACCTCCTGTTCAAAGCTCTGCGTCGTTGCGTGTACAATGGCCATGACACGTCCTCCTTTGTGGATGATTTTCTTTAGTATATGGAATGTTCTGCCGAATATCAGCGGCATATGCAACAATCAGACGGTTTTTTCCAGACAGACCAGCTGTACGCCGGGGATACCGTTGAAGCTGCCGCCGATGATGCCCGCCTCGATATAGCCCAGACGGGCGTACAGGGTGCGGGCGGGGGTGTTGCGGGCATTGGTGTCGATGCGCAGGCAGTTCCGCCCCGTCTCGCGGCCCAGCTGCTCGTAGAACCGGACGAAGGCGGTGCCATACCCCTTGCCCTTGACGGCGGGGTCTACTACCAACGTGTGGAGCACCAGCACCCGCTCCGGCGGAGCTTCGTACTGCCAGGGACACTGGGCGTACTGGGGCATCTGGTGCTGGTCGATCTTGGCGGCAGCGGTGACGCGGCCCTCATCCTCCAGCACGTAGAGGGTGCCGGCGGTCAGGGCGTCCAAGGCCGTCTGCTCCGTGGGGTAGATGCCGCGGGTCCAGCCGGTGGTCAGCAGACCCTGCTCCTCGCGGTCCAGCAGGGCATTATAGATGGCCGCGATGGCGGGGATATCGGCGGCGGTCGCTTTTCGGATCATCATGTTGCTCACCTCACCGGCATTATAGCATCCGAAAGCGGCGCTGTCATCTGCTTTTTCGCGGAAAACCGGCTCCCCGTCAGACGGAGAGCCGGTTTTGTTATCGGTACAGTAGCCATGCCGCCAGCGCGATCTGCGCCAGCAGGATCGCGGGGATGCCCCAGACGAAGTACCAGTGCTTCGTCTTGTGACGGAACGTCCGCATGCCCAGCAGAGCCCCAACGCTGCCGCCCAGCAGGGGCAGCAGGAACAGCGTCTTTTCCGGTACGCGCCACGCGCCCCGCTTGGCGCGGCTCTTGTCGATACCGTACACCGCGAAGGTGGCCAGGTTGATGACGATGAGCCACAGGGCCAGTACACCGGCAGGGGTGGTCAGGAGCTCCTTCACCGTCAGTCGGCGTTACGCAGCTTGCTGAGCTCCACTGCGGTGGCAGTGGCCAGACGGGCGTTGTTGTACACCAGCTGGATGTTGGCAGCCAGGCTGCTGCCGCCGGTGATGTCCTTGATCTTGGCCAGCAGGAAGGGCGTGGTGGCCTTGCCGTGGATGCCCTGCTCCTTGGCCTCCTCCACGGCCTCATCAATGGCCTTGTTGATGACATCGGCGTCCATGGAGTACTCCTCGGGGATGGGGTTCGTCACCAGCATGCCGCCGCGCAGGCCCAGCTCACGCTTGACATGGAACGCCTCGGCCAGCTGGGCGGGTGTGTCCAGACGGTAATCCACGCCGAAGCCGGACTTACGGGTGTAGAAGGCAGGCAGCTCCTCGGTCTGGTAGCCGATGACGGGGACGCCGTGGGTCTCCAGATACTCCAGGGTCAGGCCCAGATCCAGAATGGACTTGGCACCGGCGCACACCACCATCACGGGGGTCTGGGCCAGCTCCTCCAGATCGGCGGAGATGTCCATGGTGGTCTCCGCGCCGCGGTGGACACCGCCGATGCCGCCGGTGGCGAACACCTCGATGCCCGCCATGGCAGCGATCATCATGGTGGTGGTGACGGTGGTAGCGCCGTCGCGCTTCTCCGCCACCAGAATGGGCAGGTCGCGGCGGCTGGCCTTGGTGACGCCGGCGCCGGTCTTGCCCAGATAGTCGATCTCCTCCGGCGTCAGTCCGGCCTTCAGCCGTCCGCCGATGATGGCGATGGTGGCGGGCACCGCGCCGCCGTCACGGATGATCTTCTCCACGTTCAGCGCCGTCTCCACGTTCTGGGGATAGGGCATGCCGTGGGAGATGATGGTGCTCTCCAGCGCCACCACGGGCTTGCCGGCCTTCAGCGCCTCCTGTACCTCAGGTGCTACGTCCAAATAACGATTCATGATCTGATCCTCCTTATATTCTGCGTCTTTCTTTACGCTTTCTCATGCTTTCTTGTGCTTTCCAGAATGTAGTCAACGCTCTCCCAGCTCATACCGGGGTGTATGGTCTCCGCCGCGGTGCAGGCCAGCGCACCGGCCCCTGCCGCCTTCGCAGCGCACTCCGCCAGGGGCTTTCCGTGGGCGATGCACGCAGCCAGCGCCGCCGCCATGGCGTCGCCGCCGCCGGTGGCATTGACCACCTGCACCCTGGGGCATTCCAGCCGGACCTCCTGCCCCGACCGGTCCGCGACGTACAGGCCGTCGGCCCCCAGCGAGATGTAGACCTGCTGCAAACCCTTGTCCAGCAAGGCTTTCGCGGCTTTTCGGATGTCGTCCTCGCCGCGGATGGTCACGCCGCTGAGCAGCTCCGCCTCCATGCGGTTGGGCTTCAGCGCCGTCAGCTTATCCAGCACCGGCAGCAGCTTCGGCGCCTTGATGGTGCTGACCGGGTCGGCCAGGATCGGCGCCGTGCAGTGGCTGCACAGCCACTCGATGGACGCCGCCGGCAGGTTGGTCTCCACCACCACCAGGTCGGCGTGGTTGATGTAGTCCAGCCGCTGCCGCAGGAATTCCGGCGTGATGTGCTCGTAGATGGCCATGTCGTTCACCGCCAGCGCCATGTCGCCGTCGCACCCGTCGATGAACAGATAGGTGCCTGTTCTCCCACCGGGGATGGTGGCGCTGTGGCTCAGGTCCAGCCCGATGTCCGCGGCGTTCTCCCGCACGGACTGGGCAAAGCCGTCCTGCCCCAGCACGGTGATCATGGATACCTGCTCACCCAGCAGGCAGAGGTTGTGGGCGATGTTCCGGCCCACGCCGCCCAGGGACGTGGTCACGCGGCCGGGGTTGGAGTCCCGCGCCACCAGCGGCGCATCGGACACGGCGCCGATATCCATATTCACGCCGCCCACCACCACGATGTAGGGCGCCTCGCGCAGCAGATAGCCGCGGCCCGAGATGTAGCCCTTCTTCATCAGGTTGGAGATGTGGACGGCGGCGCTGGAGCGGGTGATGCCCGCCTTATCCGCCAGCTCCTGCTGGGAAATGCAGGGGTCCTCCCGTATCCACTCCAGCAGCTGGCGCTCTCGTTGGGTCATGGTACCGCCTCCTAAACAAAAAGCTAATTTCTAATCACAAGCTTATTATAGCAACTGTGGCCCTGTTGTCAAGGCATAAATTCGCGGTTTTGAAAAAAACAGGCCCCGCGCGGCGGCGCGGAGCCTGCTTTCATCCTGTTTTGCCGTCAGCTCTCCATGTTTTTGCCCAGGAACGACGCCACCGTCTGGGCCAGCTTGCACTCGGTCTCCCCCGCCGGCTTGCCCTCCGGCGACAGGAACAGCACCGAGCCCAGCACGTCGCCCTCGCAGAGGATAGGGGCCGCCACGGCGGCGCGGAAGGTCTCGTTGTCGTCGCTGACGGCCACGCCCTCGCCGCAGTAAAGCCCGCGGCCGTCCATGACCTCCTCCAGCGCGGCGGAGACGGGCTTGCCCAGCAGCTCCTTCTTGCCCGTTCCGGCGATGGCGATGACCGCGTCGCGGTCCGTGACGGCGGCGGAAAAGTCGGTGCTGCGGTTGAGGGTGTCGCAGAACTGGGAGGCGAACGCCTCCAGCCCGCCGATAAGCGAGTATTTCTTAAAGATCACCTCGCCGTCGCGGGTGGTATATATCTCCAGGGGGTCACCTTCGCGGATACGCATGGTGCGGCGGATCTCCTTGGGGATGACCACGCGGCCCAGGTCGTCGATGCGGCGGACGATGCCAGTCGCTTTCATATATAAAATTCCTCCAGTCAAAGCAGATTTTACTTCTGTAGTGTTGGCCCGGCGGCGGCGGAATATGCATCTTGCGCCGGGCGGCGTGATGTAGTGCAATAGCAAAAACAGACCGCGGAGGTAGGCAGTTATGAAGCTGGCACTTTGTCAAATGGCCATGTCCGGGCAGGAAAACGAGAACCTGGAGCGGGGCCTTGCCGCGCTGCGGCAGGCGGCGGCGCAGGGCGCCGACCTGATCCTGTATCCGGAGCTGCAGCTGCACCGGTTTTTCCCGCAGTATCCGGGGCGGGACGTGACGGACAAGCTGCTGACAACGGAGCACCCCATCGTACAGCGCTTTCAGGAGACGTGCCGCAGCTGCGGCATCATGGCCGCGCCCAATTTTTACCTGCAGGAGCCGGGCGGGCGGTTCGACACCACGCTGCTGATCGGCAGTGACGGCGCGCTGCTGGGGCAGCAAAAGATGGTACACATCGCGCAGGCGTGCCAGTTCTGCGAGCAGGACTACTACACCCCCGGCGACGAGGGCTTTCAGGTGTTCGACACGCCCCACGGGCGCATCGGCGTGGTGGTGTGCTTCGACCGGCACTATCCGGAGAGCATACGCACCGAGGCGCTGCTGGGGGCCGACCTGGTGCTCATCCCCACCGCCAACACGGCGGGCGAGCCCATGGAGATGTTCGACTGGGAGGTCAAGGTGCAGGCGTTCCAGAACAGCGTGGCGGTGGCCATGTGCAACCGCACCGGCACAGAGGACCAGATGGTCTTTTCCGGGCGGTCCATCGTCACGGACGCCAACGGCGACACCGTGGCCTAGGCCGGCAGCGGCGAGGAGCTGCTGTTCGCCCAGGTGGACATGGCGGCATCGGCCCGGATACGCGCCGCGCGGCCCTACACCCAGCTGCGGCGGACCGAATGCTATCGATAAGCGCAGAAAAAGAGACCGCCGGAGCGGTCTCTTTTTTATCCTCAGGCGGCGGGGGGTAGAGGTCCGCCGCGGGAGAAGCTCAGCGGGTTCGCCTGCCGCCCAGCCAGGCCATGCCGGTAAGGGACAGCAGCGCGGAGACGGCATAAGCGCCCATGCCCGCGTCGAAGGTCTTGGGGCTGGTGGTCTTATTGTCGCCGGTGGAGGCAGCGGGATAATAGTAATAGGTGCGCGGCACGGTGTAGCCGGCGCCGCCGGTGGGGACAGTGACGTTGTTGACGGTGACGCCCTCCACCGCCGCCTTGATGGTCACACCGCCCTTGACGCCGGTGATGGCACCGGACTTGATCACCGTGACGTCCTTGCCGCTGTTGGCTTCATCGGCGATATTCTTGCCGCCCACCACATAGTCGCTGGGCACTTTTGCCACAGGGATGCTGGGAGCCACAAAGGCGGTGGGATCGGTGGAGAATGTGCCGCCGCTGATCTCCACGTGGTCTTTGGCGTTCACCCACTCGGCGACCTTGTTATCCTTATAATCATACGCCTTGACTGCCAGCGCGTTGGCGCCTGTGGCGCGGACGGTGCCGCCGTTGATCTCCAGCGACGGTGTGCCGCCGGGGTAATTTCTGTCGATCACAGAGATCGCCGCGCCGTCCGGAATGGCGTTCTGGCTGCCGGCGGCATCCATATTATTTCCCGTGGAGGTAATAGCGCCGCCGTTGACGACCAGCTTACCCGCGCACAGCTGCACGCCGCTGTGGCCGCTGATGGTGCCGCCGTTGATGGTGACACTGCCCTTTTCCGGATGATAGATACCGATGCCGTTGGGAGCCTGGATCGTCGCGCCTTCGTTGACGGTAATATTGCAGTCATCAATATAGCCGGTATCATCTTTTCCATTGCCGGTGATCGCATAGGATCCGTTGCTCTTCACCGTACCGTTGACGGTCAGGGTATGTTCATAGCCACTTGTCCAGATGCCGTAGCCGATACCTCCGTCTATAGTCACATCACTGGCGATGGTCACATCCGCCGAAGTCATCATCGCGCCTTTTCCATTGCCGGACATATACTTGATCGTTCCGTTCTGAATCGTCATCGGCACACTGATGCGAAGCACCTCTGAGGTCGCAGTCTGCTTACCACTCAGCGTGTGGCCGCCGAGGTCAAGCACGAAGCCGTCGGCCAGCTTATCGGTAGAACTAAAAGCCCGCGCAAAATCCGCAAGGTCTCTGAGCAGCTTCGCGCTCTTTGCGCCCTCTATATTTGTCAGGTCGCCAGCTTGCTTAACCGTCCCATCGGCGTATGTAATCTCCCAGACGGCTATTGCAGCGAAGTAGCTATTGTTGCTTTTCTCGAGCATATAGCCATTTGGTACACTCAAAGAGTTGACGTCTGCTGTACACCCATCAAACAATGTAACTTTGCCGTTGGAATAGTCCGTACCACAGACAAGTACCGTTCCATGGTTGACCAGCGTTGCCCCCTCGCGCACACCTAACCGTTTGGCATTCGCCGCCACCGTCAGTGTTACGCCTTCCGGGATGGTCAATTTGCCTATAACATCCAGAAGGTAACGCCAATGTAAAAAAGTTGTGAAAATGTAAATGTAACGGTTTTCGCAAAAGCTTTTTTCATAAAAATACCTGTTTTAGGTTAAAATTGCACATAATACCATTTTTTCATTTGTGAAATGTTATGTTTTTTAGTATTTCAGCGGGTTTGATATTGACATTGGGCCGGGCGGTTTGTATAATCTGTGTTACCAAAAGGGACCGGCTGCGCAGACGGTCTGCTGGCGGAGGAAGAAGTATCACCCCGGCCGGAGCGGCCGGGAGCGCATACGAACATCAACCAAACAACAGAAGGAAAAGAGGAACAAACATGAAAAAAGCACTTGCAGTCATCCTCTCGGTCATGATGCTGATGTCCACCCTGGTGGCCTGCGGCAGCAAGACCGACGACAACGCCGGCGACAACGGCGACGCCGCTGTCACCTATCCCACCAAGAACGTTAACGTGATCGTCCCCTTCAGCGCCGGCGGCAACACAGATATGTCCATGCGCGCCCTGCTGAACGTGGCTACCAGCATCGACAGCAAGTACACCTTCGTGGTGGACAACAAGACCGGCAACGCCGGCCTGATCGGTATGGAGGCCCTGGCCGCGGCTGATCCCGACGGCTACACCCTGGGCACCACCAACATCGACCTGCTGCTGCACATCTGCTTCGGCCGCACCGATGTGACCATGGAGAACTACATCCCCATCGCCGCCACCATGGCTGACCCCTATGTGCTGGTCATCAGCTCTTCTAACCCCAACTACTCCAACCTGCAGGAGTTCGTGGACTATGCCAAGGCCAACCCCGGTGCCGTGAAGATGGCTGACTCCGGCGTGGGCGCTGCCCCCAACGTTGCCGCCAAGGCTTTCGAGAAGTACTTCGACATCACCTTCGATTTCTACACCTATGACGGCGCTCCCGAGTGCGTCACCGCTGTGGAGACCAACGAGGTGGACGCCACCTTCCTGCAGCCCACTCCCGCTACCGCGTCCGTCAAGGCCGGCACCCTGTCCATGATCGGCGTGCTCAGCGACGAGCGCCTGGAGAGCTTCCCCGACACCCCCACCGTCAAGGAGACCTTCGGTGACGAGTACGGCCTGGTGATGAAGGGCTTCGTGGCTCTGTCCGCTCCTGCCGGCACTCCCGACGATGTGGTCGCCGCCCTGCGTGACCTGATGGGCCAGGCTGTGGAGAGCGACGAGTACAAGACGCAGATCGAGTCCCTGGGTATGCAGTACATCACCCTGTACGGCGATGAGCTGAACACCTTCATCAACGAGCAGATGGCCTTCTACAAGGAGATCTGCGCCGACATCGACATCAACGGCTGATTCGGCTGCGGTACGCTGCATCGTATAAAATGAAAAGAGGTGCCTGCCGCTTATATATCCGGTGGGCACCTCTTCGCTTTCCCCGGCCCCCTTCTTGTTCCGGAGGGTGGGACCCCTAAGTTTCCGGAGGTCAATCGAATGAAAAAATATAACTATATCGTGTCCGTTGTGATGCTGGCGCTGGCAGGCTACGTCTTTTTTGAGTGCAGCGGCTACACCGTCGGCTCCAGCGCACAGAAGAACCCCGCTGTGTGGCCCTGCATCCTGGCCGGGGCGCTGGCCCTGCTGTCCGTGGCGCTGATCATCGAGACCCTGCTGTCCAAGGACCCGGAGGGCAAGAAGAGCGTCATCGACTGGAAAAGCCCCGGCATGATCCGCGTGTACATCATGCTGGGCATCGTTGTGGGCTTTGTGGTGCTGATGAAGCTGGTGGGCATGCTGCTGGCGCTGCTGGTGATGATCCCCGCCATTGAGTACCTGATGGGCTGCCGTAGCAAGGTCATGCTGGTAGCACTGCCCGTGGGCATCGTGGTCTTTGTATACCTGTTCTTCGTAGTCGCCATGAAGCTGACGCTTCCGGCGCCTATCTGGGCCTGAGAAAGGAGGAAAACGACACATGGATACTTCCGCATTGGCATTTGCCTTCAGCGCCGTTTTCACCCCGCTCAACATGCTGGTCATTCTGGGCGGCACCATTCTGGGCATTTTCATCGGCGCCATGCCGGGCATGTCCTCCCCCATGGGCCTGTCCATCATGCTGCCCTTTACCTTCCAGCTCCACGGCTATGCCGGCATCATGATGCTGCTGGGCATTTTCTGCGGCTCCATCTACGGCGGCTCCGTGTCCGCCTCGCTGCTGAACACGCCGGGCACCGCGGCCTCCGCCGCCACCTGCCTGGACGCCTATCCCATGTCGGTGCAGATGCGCCAGCCGGGACGCGCCCTGAGCATCTCCACCTTCTCGTCGCTGTGCGGCGGTCTGTTCAGCTGCGTGGTGCTGGTGTTCGGCGCCACCTATCTGGCCAAGGTGGCCCTGAACTTCAAGTCCCCGGAGTACTTCGCGCTGGCCTTCTTCGGCATCAGCATCATCACCAGCGTCTCCGGCAAGTCCGTGATCAAGGGCCTGATGGGCGGTATTCTGGGCCTGCTGTTCTCCACCGTGGGCGTGGACAACTTCACCGGCACCTACCGCTTCACCTTCGGCAGTTCCTTCCTGAAGGGCGGCCTGGCCATGATCCCCATCCTCATCGGCGTGTTCGCCTTCGCCCAGGTCCTCAAGACCATCGAGGAGAAGTACAACGAACAGCCGCTGCATGAGCGGGTGAAGATCGAACGAGTGCTGCCCCGCAAGGACGACCTGAAGACCATCGCCCCCACCGTGGTCCGCTCCTCCATCCTGGGCACCTTCATCGGTGCCGTGCCCGGCACCGGCGGCGACATCGCCTCCTGGGTGGGCTACAACATGGCCAAGCGCTTCTCCAAGCATCCGGAGAAGTTCGGCCACGGCTCCCCCGAGGGCATCGCGGGCTCCGAGGCCGCCAACAACGCCATCGCCGGCGGCGCCTTCGTGCCCCTGCTGGCCCTGGGCATCCCCGGCGACGCCGGTACGGCGGTCATGATGGGCGCGCTGACCATGCAGGGCATCGCCTTCGGCCCCTCCCTGTTCACCGAGGAGCCGGGCAAGGCCTATGTCGTGTTCATCTCCCTGTTCGTGGCCAATATCCTCATGGGTATCTGCGGCTTCTCCATGATCCGCATCTTCGGCAAGGTCATCGATGTGCCCAGCAAGTATCTGGTGCCCGTCATCATGACCTTCTGCATCACCGGCACCTTCGCCCTGAACCACTATCTGGAGGAGGTCTTTTTGATGCTGATCATGGGCGTTATCGGCTTCGTGCTGATCAAGCTGGACTTCTCCATGCCCCCCATCATCCTGGGCCTGGTCCTGGGCGCTCTGGCGGAGAAGAACGCGCGGCGCAGCATCGACCTGCTGGCCTCCACGGACACCATCTGGCAGCACCCCATCGCCATCATCTTCATCCTGCTGGCCGTTATCTCCCTGGTGTCCCCCGCCATCAGCGCAGGCATCAAGAAGCGCAAGGCCGCCAAGGCCGCTGCCGGCAGCCAGGAGCAGTAAAAAAACACATAGCGCAGCTGTTTTCGATTCGTTTGCGCTGCCGGGCCGGTGCCGTTTCCCGCACCGGCCCGGTCAAAGCAAAACGAACGGATGCCAAAACCGGCATCCGTTCGTTTCTTTGAATCGTCTGTAAGCGATATATCACTTTCCGAGTAGGGTTTTTACCACCTGACACAAGGTTTCCTCCGTGCCCACGTTGCCGGGGAAGATCACATAGGGCGTGTGGGGGAAGGTGCTCTCCTCGCCGGTCTCCCAGACGGGGACGCCGGGGGCGATCTGCCCGCGGACGCGGGCGCAGCGGACGCGCAGGGCCTTCACGCCCACGTCGCTGGAGGTGATGCCGCCCTTGGCCAGCACAAAGGCCGGGGACACGGACAGCTCCGCCACCAGGGACGTGATGGCATCGGAGATACGGACGCTGAGCGCCAGGTTCTTCTCCTTCTGATCGTCGGCGGAGCGCAGCACCATGCGGCTGGTGTATACCGCCACGGTGACGCCCTTGGCCAGCAGTTCATCGGCGCGCTTCAGGATGCGGCGGCGCTCCGCGGTCAGGGCTGCGCTGTCAAACACGGTGTTGACGTCGAAGCAGATGTACTCGATCTCCGGGCAGCCCCGCTGCAGGGCCTCCAGCTGGAGCGTGGTCTTGCGGACGTGGGAGCCCACGATGATGATGCCGCCGTTCTTCTGCTGCGGGGCCATCAGGTCGGCGCGGCACAGCAGCGGCTGGTCGCTGACGTTGCCCAGTATCTTCACCACCGCGGCGGAGCCGCGGAACAGGAACACCTTGCCCTGGGCCACTGCCCGGAGGTAGGCGGTGACGAACACGGCCACATCGTCGTAGCACACGGCGTTGACCACCACCTTGTTGAAGCCGGTGACCGCCAGCAGCTTGCGGCAGATGCCGTCCACATCCCGGCGACGCAGCTCGTCCATGGACACGGACACCACTCCGCCGGCGGGATACGCGCCCCCGGTCTTTTCCTCGCACCAGTCCTTCAGGTCGGAGGCGGTGTAGGCGAAGGTGGTGTCCCGGGCAAACTCCGTTTCGCCGGCGGGCACCAGCGTGTCGCCCTCGCGGACGTAGTGGACATCGTCCACGGTGAAGCGGCCGCCCTCCAGGAAGAAGGGCAGCAGGATCTCGCCGTCATAGCGCTCCGGCAGGCGGGCCTCCAGCTCCCGGCGCAGGGTCTCCGTCTCCAGCGGGAAGTGTCCCCGGAGGGTGGAGTCGCTGCGGCTGATGAGCACGAAGGGCACGCCGGTGGCCAGGGAGGCCTCGGCCAGGTGCTCGGCGATCTCGCGATGGACGCGGGCCGTCTCCTCCGCGGAGAAGCTGCGGGAGTTGGTCAGCACGAAGAACAGCGGGTCGCCGCTCTCCAGCCCGGCGCGGAAGGTCTCCTCCGCCCAGTCGGTGTATACGCTGACGTCGTGGACGGTCTGGACACCGGTGGGGTCATCGTCCAGGACCACCACCTTGCGGCCGAAGTGCCGCAGCTCCTCCTGCAGGTCCCGGCGGATGGCCGCGCTGTCCGGCGCGGCCCAGCTGTCCAGCAGGGAGACGGGTTGACGTTGTACAGCTCGCATGGGGCCACCTCCTCAGGCGTTGTCGGCCTGGATCTCCTCCGGGCGGATGTTGGTCACCTGGCCGTAGATGCACAGCGCGTCCAGATAGCCGCCGTCCTTATAGCCGAACACATGCCACTCCAGCGGCGGGAAGTGCATCAGATCGCCCTCGTGGAGCTCCACCGTGTGCTCCAGGGAGTCCTTGCCGCTGCCCCACTTGACATACGCGTCCCTGCAGGACAGCACCACCACCGACTCCTCGGCGTGGTTATGCGGCTCCATGGGGCCGCTCTCGGCGGAATAGTGGCAGAAGCTGACGGTCATCTTCTCGCTGAGCACAGCGGAATTGTGACCCACGGCGTTCTGCACCACGCGGCCGGGCAGGCAGTTTTTGGCGATGTCGTCTCTCTTTACGAAATCCATGAGTGTGTCCTCCTGACAAGATGATATTGCAAAGGCGAAGGGCCTTCGTAGTCGTGAAAGCGGTCCCTCAGCGGACCAGACGGGCCAGCTCCTCGCTGGTGGGGATGGAAAAATGGGCGCCGAACCGGCTGCCGCACAGGTTGGCGGCGTCGTAGGCGATCTCGGCGGCCTGCTCCACGTCAAAGCCCTTGACATAGCAGGCGCCGAACACGCCGGAGAGCGTGTCGTCCATGGCGGAGGCGTCAATCATCTGAAAGTCCTTGGGCGCCTCCAGCGCGGTAAAGCCGCCGTTGGTGGCCACCAGCAGGAACCGGGGCTTCATGTGCAGCAGCACCGCCTGGCGCACACCGCGCTTCAGCAGCAGTCCGGCGGCGATGCGGGCGCTCTTGAGATTGGTCACCTCCAGGTCGGCCAGGGCCAGCGCCTCGCGGGAGTCCAGCACCAGGATGTCCACCATGGACAGCAGCTCATCGCTGAGCGGGCGGGACTGATAGGCCACCAGCATAACGGCGGTGCCGTGCTGCTTGGCCAGGCGGATGGCCAGGACCACGGAGTCATAGGGCACGCCGAAGCCCACCACCAGCAGCTTGACCCGGGCGATGCGGTCCTCCAGGCTGCGGATATACTCCTCGTCCAGACAGGCGTTGGCGCCCACGATGTCCCAGTAGATGTTCTCCTGCCCCGCAGAGGATAGGATCAGGGACAGGCCGCTGCTGCCGGGCACCACCCGGACCAGCTGACTGTCGGTGATCTCCTCGCTGAGGGATGCCTTCAGCTGGGCGCCGAAGGAGTCGTTGCCGATCATCCCCGCCAGGGACACCGTAACGCCCATGCGGGCGGCGGCCACCGCCTCGTTGTAGCCGTTGCCGCCGGGGGACAGGGTGAAGGACTCGGCATACCGCTTGCGGCTGGTCTGCTGCGAGTTCTTCTGCTCGAAGATCAGGTCCATATTCAGATTGGCGATCACCAGAATGTCACAGTTCTTCATTGCACAGAACCTCTTTTCACCAGCTTGGGCGTCACGGACAGCACCGGCTCCAGCGCGTCGCCGCGCTCCATGTAGTCCGTCAGGCACCGGGCGCCCACCATGCCCACCTGATAGCCTGTGGGGGCCAGCACGGACAGGGCCGGGTCGGTCACGCGGGCCAGCCCGGTATTCTGCAGGCAGAGCACGGACATGTCCTCCGGTACCTGCAGCCCCGCCCGGTGCAGCAGGTGGAGCAGCTCCACCGCCGTCTCGTTGTCCCGCACGAAGGCTGCCTTGGGGCAGTCGCCCCGGAGCAGCTCGCCGAAGTGCTCCCGCAGCTGCCGCAGCTCGGCAGGCAGGCAGACCACCTCGCCGCCGCGTTCCTCCACCGTCTGGCGGAAGGACAGCAGCACGGGGTCCTGCTCCGGCGCGGTGCAGGTAGCGGAGGGGATATACAGCACCCGCCGGTCCCGGGGCAGCAGCACGTCGGCGGCCAGCGTCCCGGAGCTGACCGCGTCGCAGGCCACCACCGGGAAGGGCAGCGGCACGGCAGGCGCCGTCTCGGTCAGCACCACGGCGGGCAGGCCGGGGAACTGCCCCAGGTCCACCCGGGAGAGGATGTCCCCGCAGCCGATGAACAGCACGCCGGTGACCCGGAAGGACAGCAGCGTCTGTATCAGCTCGGGAAAGGCACGCTCGTCGTTGTCCAGGTTGAACAGCAGCGGCGAGAGGTCGTTGATGCTCAGCACATCCTCCACGCCGCGCAGCAGGTCCACATAGTAGGGGGAGGTCAGGTTCTCCATGCACACCGCGGTGAGCTGGTTCTCCTTCCGGCTGACGGACCTGGTGGGCGATGCCGTGCGGTACTGCAGCTCCTCCATGGCGGCCAGCACCTTCTTCTGCGTGCTGTCCGTTACGGCGGCCGTGCCGGTCAGCACACGGGACACCGTGGCGATACTGACACCGGCGGCCCGTGCAACGTCTTTCATCGTGGACAAGCGATATTCCTCCCCTCTGGCATGCAGGCGCACGCGCTATGGTCTTATTGGTTTCATTATACACATTGCAAGGTGTTTGTCAATCGAAATCACCCGCTATTTTCAAAATGTAAAATGTAAATTTACATGAAAATGATAAGAAATTTTCAAGCATGAAAAAGTTAGCAAAATCAGTTGACATATAGACTCAAATGGCATATACTTGCGCTGTAAGTTCCGAATATTACCTCCCTTCGGCAGCAGCTGACAGCCGGATATGCCACCCGAAAAACACACAGGAGGGTTGTTTTATGAAAGAGTTGGACTGCCTGTTTATCGGCTCCAGCACAAAGGATATTTTAATGCTGGTGGAAGCCCCTCCCGCCAGTGACCAGCGGATCGCCGCCAGCCAGCTGGAGATCACCTGCGGCGGCGTGTCGGCCATCGCCGGCGCCGCCCACCAGAGCCTTCACGGCGTCACCGGCGTCATCACCGCCCTGGGCGACGACGACACCAGCCGCTTTGTAGAGGACTTCCTGTCCCGGCAGGACTTCGCCTACGCCAAGCTGTTCACCTTTCCCGGTCAGGCGTCCTCTACCAGCCTGGTGCAGGTGGAGGGCAACGGCAAGCGCTGCCTCAGCTGCTACGGCGGCTGCATCGACCGGCTGCGCTTCGACATGATCGATAAAGAGGTGTTCCACCACACCCGCTACGTCCACCTGGGCGTCATGCGGCCGGAGCTGATGCTGGACATCTGCCGCTACTGCAAGGAGCACACCAACGCCATCGTGTCCATCGACTCCGGCAACCTGTCCCGGGAGAACACGGACATGCTGCTGCCCTACACGGACATCTTCATCCCCGACAACAAGACGGTGGAGCGCACGCTGCACATGAGCGAGGCGGACGCCTGCCGCTACTATGTGGCCCACGGCGCCAAGATCGCCTGCGTCACCGCCGCGGAGCGCGGCACCTACGCCTTTGACGGGCAGACCATGTACCACGTCTCCGCCCCCACCGTCCGCGTGCTGGACACCACCGGCGCCGGTGACAACTTCCACGGCGCTATCCTCTACTGCCTGGGCCGCGGGATGTCCCTGCCGGAGGCGGTGAAGTTCTCCAACGTGTTCGCCAGCCTGACCTGCGAGTCCCTGGGCGGCCACACCGCTGTGCCCGATGCCAAGCGGGTGGAGGAGATCCTCCGCAGCGGCGTTATCACCGTCGAGACCCTATAAACCGATCACAAGACAAGAAAGGATGTAATCAACTATGTCTCTTGTTACTATGCGCGAGATCCTGCCCTACGCCGAGGAGCACAAGATCGCCATCCCGGCGTTCAACATCGACACCATGGAGATCACCCAGGCCATTCTGGAGACCGTGGAGGAGGAGCACTGCCCCGCCATCATCGCCGTGGGTCAGGCCGCCATCAAGGACGGCAAGCTGGAGAGCCTGGCCTCCGTGGTGCGGACGCTGGCCAAGGATATGAAGACCCCCGTGGTGCTCCATCTGGACCACGGCCAGAGCGTGGAGCAGGTGGTCAAGGCCCTGTGCGCCGGCTTTACCTCCGTTATGATCGACGGCTCCAAGCTGTCCTTCCAGGACAACATCGCCGTGACCCAGGAGGTGGTGCGCATCGCCAACGCCGCCGGCGCCTCGGTGGAGGCGGAGCTGGGCGCCATTCTGGGCGCTGAGGACAACATCGCCCACGACGATTCCAAGCCCTTCCTGGTCCGCGTGCAGGACGTCATCGACTTCACCGCCGCCGTCAAGGTGGACGCCCTGGCGGTGGGCATTGGCAATGCCCACGGCCTGTACAAGGGCCGCCCCAACCTGGACTTCCAGCGTCTGCAGGAGGTCCGCGACGTTACGGACGTGCCTCTGGTGCTCCACGGCGGCTCCGGCATCCCCGACGACATGATCCAGACCGCCATCCAGATCGGCATCCGCAAGATCAACGTGGCCACCGAGATCCGCATGGCCTATGTGGAGGGTCTGCTCAGCGGCTCCGCCAACGGTGACTACTACGAGATGGTCAAGGCCGGCAAGGCCAGCGTCAAGGCCCGGGCCAAGTCCAAGATTGACCTGTTCCTGCGCAAATAAGCAGCTTCCTGTGCGGCTGGCGGTTACCTCCTTTCATCCGCCCCGCTTTCCCCCTTACCTGAAGACCGCCCGCGCCGTTTCCCGGCACGGGCGGTCCCCCGTTTTCAGGATAATTTCAGGCCGGCACCTGCGCTATATTGACAAATGCCGGAAGCTGGTATATACTCCGGTTAGTCCAATTGAATATATTGGGTTCTGTGATGTCGTGTGGCTGTCGCCGTAAAGACCGTTTTTCGGTCAGGCGGCAGTTCAAAAGGAATTGGGTGACACCCTCTGCGAACGGCACTGTGGACGCAAGGAAGTGACCAAAGCGGCGCGCGCCGCGGCGAAAGCATCCATTGGGACGGTAGTCCCGAGAAGGTAGGTCATGTACGAGGGACGGAGGTCCCGCGGCGTCAGGGCAGGAGAATTGCACGAAGTAGAACTGAGTGTAGCGGGCGTTCTCTCCGTGTGCAGAAAGATCGGTCACGCTGCTTTTGTCCAAAAAAGCAGCGTTTTTTCGGAAAGCGTACCGCCTGTCCCTTCGGGGGCGGGCGTTTTGTTTTGTCAAGCCGTGGCGGCGCAGCCGTCAGCTTTCCATAAAGCCGGGAGAGGTCTTTGGCCTCTCCCGGCTCCTCTTTTTTTGTGTGTCAACGACAGCAGTCGTTTATTTTAGTGTTTGCCGGGACTGCCTGACAAGGATCTTCCCTTGTCAGCAGATATCGGCAGGAAGAAGGAGACGAGAGTATGAAGAAACGAGTGGTGGCGCTGCTGCTGGCAGTGGTCATGGTATGGAGCCTTCTGCCCACGGCGGTGCTGGCGGCAGGCGGCGAACTGGCGGGCGACGGCCGCGCGGACAGCCCCTACCAGATCGCCGACGCGGCTGACCTGATGGCCTTTGCCGAGCTGGTCAACGGGGGTGAATCCGGTATCTGCGCCGAGCTGACGGCGAACATCGATCTCACCGGCGAGGACTGGGTGCCCATCGGAAGCAGCTCGGGCACCCCCTACAGCGGTACCTTTGATGGAAAGTATTTTACGGTCACGCTGGACGTCACAGCGAACGGCAGCTATGAATATGAGTACATCGGTCTGTTCGGCTATCTGGAGAATGCCGCTATCCGGAACCTCAAAACCGACGGCAGCATCCGGGTGACCGCAGATTGCCAGAGTTATCCCGTTGTGGGCGGCATTGCGGCGTGTGTAGGCTCGTATTCCGGCTTTACGAACTGCAAAAATGCCACCGCCATCACCGTGGACGAGGACACCGTCTTAAACGGCAACGGCGTGGGCGGCATCGTAGGCATGATGTACGCCGACGCCACCTTTGAGCAGTGCACCAACTGGGGAGCCATCTCTATTGGAAGCAACGCATACAGCATGGGCGTCGGCGGTATTGCCGGATACAGCGACAACGCCATTCAAATCAGCTACTGCTACAACTACGCGGACATAGAGTATTACGATGACGCCATGGGCGGTCTGATCGGCAACTGCAATGATATTACCGCTGTAGGCTGCTATTCCGCAGCCTCTGCTGAACCACACAATGCCCCCAGCGGACTGGAAGGAAAGACCCTCAGCGGAAGTACCTTTGGCGACTTGTTTGGCTACACGTCATCGTATGAGCTGGAGCGTATGCTGGTCTATTGCGATCAGTTTGGCGCCAATAACAATATCAGTGACGAGGATTTTGACGAAGCTCAGATCAGCAAATCCAACTACATGTCCCCTCAGGAGATGGTCGACTACCTCAACGGTGACGATGGCGCCATATACACCGCCGACAGCGACATCGCCGGCGGCTGGCCCGTTCTCGCCTGGGAGCTGAAGACCCCCACCGTGGTGACCAACCCGGAGGGGGCGGCCTATGACAAGGCGGATAGCAAATTCAGCGCCGCCAAGGCCGCCGCGCAGAACAAGCTGAAGGACGGCTTCGAGAAGTACAAGTACAATCAGGCCCAGTACAGCGACACCGGCTGGACCTCTCTGGAAAGCATCTATGAGAAGGCCATGGCAGACCTGCGCAGCGCCAGCCTTAAGCGTCTCTCCGAGCTGGAGGGCATGACCGCTGAGGAGATCACCGCCTACGCTCAGGCGGAGATCGACAAGCTGATGCCCATCGCCCAGACGGCGCTGGCGGAGATGAAGGCGGTGCCCACCAAGGCACAGGAGACCCAGTTTGTCAAAGAAAAGGAAAACGCGATACGCGATCTGGAGGACGCCTATACCAACGAGCTGAAAAAGCTGAACGACCTCCGGGGCGAGGCCGCCGCCGTGTGGCACGGGATAAACGGCGAGGTCCTGACGCAGCTGGCGGAGAAGTCCGCCGCGCTGGGCGATGCGCTGGACGCCGGCAAGGCCAAGCTGGAGGCCTGCACCAACAAGGTCGCTCTGGACGCCGCCCTGCGCAGCAGTCAGGCCGCGCTGTCCGCCGTGCTGCAGGGCTTCACCGTGTCCGTGGACAGCGGCGTGGCGGACAAGTGGGACGGCAGCAGCAAGGCCCAGCCTTCCGGCAGCGGCACCGCCGCTTCTCCCTATAAGATCGGCACCGCCGCGCAGCTGGCCTGGTTCGCCGACGCCGTCAACAGCGGCAGCCGCTCCGCCTGCGCCGTGCTGACGGCGGACATCGACCTGAACGGGCAGGAGTGGACGCCCATCGCCAACGGCGGCATCAACAACGGCTACACCGGCACCTTCGACGGCCAGGGCCACATCATCCACGGCATCTGCGTGACCACCGGCGTCAGCAGCCGTCCCCAGGGCCTGTTCGGCATCATCGCCCGCACGGGCACGGTGCGGAACGTCAAGGCCGCCGGCCGCGTTCTGGTCCGCCAGAGCAGCGGCGCGGGCCTGATCGCCGGAGAGAACAACGGCGTCCTCTACAACTGCGAGGCATCCGCCTTCCTGAAAAACAGCTATAACGCCGGCAGCACCGGCAGCAGCGTGGGCAACATCGGCGGCATCGCCGGACACATGGCCGCCGGCTACATAGAGAATTGCCGCGCCTACGGCCTGTTCCTGGCCAACCCGGAGAGCTACGACGAGGGAAATCTGGTGAACTCCTCCATGCTCTGCCAGATCGGCGGCATCGTGGGCGGCATGGGCGCCGCCCAGGAGAAGGACGGCTGCCTGGTGCGCTACTGTGAAAACCACCTGCAGATCGACTGCTACACCTTCACCTACGGAAATTCTTCCCCCTGCGGCTACGCCATCGGCGGCATTGTGGGCGGCAGCGGCATCGGCAAGGTGCGGGAGTGCGTGAACCACGCCGCCGTCACCGGCGGGTATGACGTGGGCGGCATCGTAGGCTCGGCGACCCCCGGCGAGGGCGCGTCCTTCTCTGCCGCCTATGTGGAAAACCGCGGCACGGTCCGCTCCGGCAGCTCCACCGCCGGCGGCAGCGGTGCCGGCGGCATCCTCGGCAAGGCCGGCAGCGAAAAGACCACCGGCGGCAGCACCCAGTATGTGGGCGATGTGTCCCTGACCCACGCCTATAACAGCGGCGCCGTCTCGGCGGCGGCCAGCGGCACCACCAACGGCATTGCCGGCGGCATCATCGGCGTATGGCTCAGCGGCGCCGTCACCCACGCCCGCAGCAGCAGCGACACCTCCCTGTGGGGCATCGCGAAAATGGCCACCACCGGCAGCAGCGACACCGCCAAGGTCGCCAGCTATGACTCCCCCGTCCGCGCCGACAACAGCACCGCGCAGAAGCTCTCCGCCACCCAGGCCCTGGTGGGCAGGCTGATCCGCTTTGACGCCAAGCGGGACAGCAGCTACGCCGTCTACGGCGACCAGAGCGCGGCCTACAACGCCGTTATCATGGACTACGTCCGCCGCATCGAGGAGGCGGCAGACAGCGCCGTGGACGCCCTGCTGACCGAGGCCGACGCCGCGCTGTCCGCGGTGCCCACCCAGCTGCAGGCCGACAAGGCCGCGCTGCTGGCGGATATGCGGGCCTACGCCGCGGCCAACATCTACGACACGGACGAGCAGTCCGCTATGGACGCCCTGCTGGAGACCGCCGCCCAGGCCATCGACAGCGCCGCCACCGTGGCGGCCGTGGCCGACCTGCACCAGGTCTATATGGGCACAGAGCACATCGACGGCAAGCTGGCGGAGATCAAGACCTATCCCGCCAAGGCCGCGGACGAGCTGTATAACAAGTATATCTTCGACCGGAACTACGCCCCGGAGGACATGGCCAAGGCCCTGCGCGCCTATGAGGGCTGGAAACTGAAGCTGTTCAGCGCCCCGGACCTTGACGGCGTGGAGGCGGTGTACGCCGACGCCCGCAAGGCCATGGACGCCCTGACCAGGGACTTCACCACCGGCGACGCCGCGCCGGACATGGACACCGCCGCCTCCGCCGCCCTGTCTCTGGCCCGGCAGGAGGTGCTGGACAGTCTGGCCATGCTGGAGCAGGACTACATCGACGCTCTGACGGCCATCGCCGGTGACATGGACGCCCTCTCTGACGAGTGGAAGGCCCGTCTCACCGCCGTGCTGGACAGCGGCAAGGCCTCCCTTCACGCGGCGGCCACCCCGGCGCTGGAGGGCATCGACGACTACGGCGTGCTGGAGGACAAGCTGGCCACCGGCAAGCAGGCTCTGTCGGACATCTTCGCCGACGTCTCTGCCCGGCTGACGGCCCTGGCCGCCTCCGCCGCCAACGAGAGCGCCTGGAACGGCACCACTGTCGAGCCCAGGAAGGACGCCAGCGGCGTCTATCAGATCGGCACCGCCGAGGAGCTGGCCTGGCTGGCCGCGGAGATCAACAATTCCTCCAACAACTCTCAGAACTACAGTGCCGTGCTGGCGGCGGACATCGACCTGGGCTACCGCCCCTGGACGCCCATCGGCTGCTATGTCGATTGGCGGGACAACCACCCCTACCGCGGCGTCTTTGACGGCCAGGGCCACACCGTGTCCGGCCTGTACGTCACCGCGCTGAGCAACGGCTATGCCGGCCTGTTTGGCTATACCTCCGGCAACACCACCATCAAAAACCTCACCGTCGAGGGCGAGATCCGCCTTGAGGACGTCTCCACCACCGCCAAGCACATAGGCGGCATCGTGGGCGAGGCCAACGCCAAGCTGGAGAGCTGCGTATCCCGGGTGCGCATCAGCGCCGCCGGCTTCGGCACCAGAGATACCTGCGCCGTGGGCGGCATCGCCGGCAAGCTCAGCGGCGCCATGACCGACTGCCGCTTCGAGGGCAGCATCGATATTACCTGCAAGAGCGGCGGCGCCTATATCTCCGGCGGCGTAGGCGGTCTGGCGGGCAATGCCGCCGGCGGCACCCTGACCAGATGCGTCAATACCGGCGCCGTCACCGTGGACAAGGGCACAGGCGTGGGCGGCATCGCCGGCATCACCTCCCGCGAGGTCACCTTCACCCAGTGCGCCAACACCGGCCATATCTCCAACGACACCGCCGCCGTTATCGGCGGCGCGGACAAGCCCAAGGGCGGCACCGGCGGCATTCTGGGCCTGACGGACACCACCTACCACAAGGTCGTCATCGACGGCTGCTACAACACGGGCACCGTTTCCGGCAGCTACATCGTCGGCGGCATCCTGGGCGGCGAGGGCTCCAGCGGCAATGAAAACCTCACCGTGCAGAACTGCTACAACGCCGGCACGCTGGACGCGGGCACGCGCACGGTGCGCATCGGCGCGCTGGCGGGCTATCCCATCGAGGGCCGCTACTGTGAGGGGCTGTACGTCCGCAGCGGCAGCGCCCGGGCGGCCAACGGCTGGATCAGCGACCAGGGCGACAGCATCGCCGTGGTGGAAGAGCTGACGGCGGCGGGGATGGCGGAGATCAAGGAGCTGGTGGACAGCATCGCGGAATTGAACGACGGGTATCCCCTGTTCTCCTGGCAGCTGACCGAGATGGCCAGCCGTCAGGCGGTGACCGCGTACCTGCGTTCTTACTACGAAAACAACGTAAAGTCCAGCGCCACGGCGGAGCAGCAGAAAACGCTGGAAGCCAGTCTGGCAAAGGCCTGCGAGGCTATTGAGGGCGCCGCGGACGCCCAGGATATTACCGATGCATACGCCAAAATGATGGCGGAAATGGACACTGATGCGCTGGTGGAGGCGGCCAAAAACGCCGCGCTGGAAACGCTGGAGGCCATGGCGAAAGAGGCCGAAAAAAAGTATCCCGGCATCAAAAAGCAGCTGGAAGGGCTGTTGACTACATTTAAGAAAGCCATAGAAAGCTGTGGAACAGGCGCAGAAGTGCAGGAATGTGTGGACGCCTTCGCCGCCGGTGTGGTGGATGCCCTCATCGACGACGCCCAGGGGGCGAAGCTCAAGGAGCTGCAGGCCAAGCTGGACACCATCCAGGAGGCGTACAAGGCGCTGGACGAGAACCGGCAGGCGCTGGTGGTCAAGTACGGCAAGCTGGCGGCCATGCAGACACTGCTGAAGCAGTACAGCGAAAACCTGGACCTGCTGAAGAGCTGGTATGAAGCGGACGCCAAGCAGTACGACTATGTCAGCCGGGCCGTGAAGGCGCTGTACGACGGCGCGGCGGCCAAGCTGGGCGAATGCACCGACAAATCCGGCATGGACGCCGTGATGAACGGCTACGCCGCGGACGTGGTGCAAACGCTGGTGGAGGACATCGCCTACAAGAGCGGCAGGACCTCCGCCGCCACGGTGAAGGGCATGGAGACGCGGATCCGGAACGCGCGGAAAGCCTACAACGGCCTGACGGCTGAGCAGAAGAAGCTCCTGCCCCAGGAGAAGCTGACGGCGCTGCAGGGAGCGGAGGCGCTGCTGTCCGCCTACAACAGCGGTATTTCCTCGCTGGACGCCCGGCTCACCGCCGATAAGAAGGCCTATCCCGACCTGACGGAGAGTCTGGACAAGCTGGCCGCACGCGCCCGCAGCGCCATGGGCAGCAGCGTGGACAGCAGCGGCATCAGCGACGCGCTGGACCGCTACGCCGCCGGTGTGGCGGAGGCGCTGATCGACGACATCGGCTATGTGCCGGAGGTGATGACCGAGACGGAGGCCGCCGCCCTGCGGCAGAAGCTGTCCCGGGCGCAGAAAGCCTATGACGCCCTGACCGCCGCGCAGAAGAAGCTGGTAAAGGGCGCAGCCACCCTGGAGAACGCCGCCGCACGCATGGCCGCCTATGACAAGAACTACCGGGCGGCGCAGGAGGTGGTCAAGCTGATCGAGGCCATCGGCACGGTGACCAAGGACAGCTACGACGCCATCAAGCGGGCCACGGACGCCTACAATGCCCTGTCCGCCGTGCAGAAGGCGCTGGTGCCCCAGTGGGCCGTGGAGCAGCTGCAGGCCGCCGCCGACAAGTACAAGGAGCTGACGGCCGCGGATGATACCGATGCATCGGAGGAACCCGACGCGGAAGAACAGCCGCTGGACGACCTGCGCACCGACGAGGCCGCCAAGCCCGACCACGCCTTTGACTGGGCCATCGTGTGGATGGCCGCGGGCATTCTGGCGGCGGCAGGCATCATCCTGCTGCTGTGGAAGTGGTTCAGCGCCACGAAGCAGGCCCGCCGCAGAGACGACGAATAAACCATTCCGAAGGGAGAGGCCCCAGGGGTCTCTCCCTCCGGCGGCATATCGGACCGAGGGGAGAAACGCATGAAAAAACGAGAAAAGGCGCTGCGCGGCGGTCTGTGGCTGCTGCTGTGCGCGGCGCTGATAGTGGGCGCGCTGTCACTGCGCCCGGGCGCGCCGCCGCGGCAGGAGATCGACGCCGCATCGCGGATGCTGGTGTCGTCGTCAGAGCTGCTGTACGACGCGGACGGCATCGCCCAGACGGACAGCGCCGCCATCAGCGGCCAGCCGGAGACCACTCCCGCCCAGGAGCAGACGCCCCAGGAGGGGCAGGAGACGCAGCCCGCGCCGGACGCGCCGCCGGAGGAACAGCCCGGCGAGCAGCCGGACACCGACGCCGACGGCGACAGCGGCATGGGCGACCTGCTGGACATCGGCAGCAGCGGCGGCGGCTCCGGCGGGCAGACGCCCGCCCGGCAGCCCAGCGACGCCCAGGGCAGCACCGAGGTTGGCGATGCGGACCGCTATTTCGAGACCAGCATCATCGACGGCGACGTGGTGGACTATGAGCGCTACACCTTCACCATCCGGCATCTGAAGCCGGAGCTGCAGGTGCTGGGGCTGACCGTCACCCTGAATGGGCAGGCCCTGGACTACCGGGCCGCCACCTCCAGCGTGATGCTGAAGCTGGCGGAGGGAGCCAATACCATCCTGGTGCAGGCCCTGTACCGCAATGGCAGCGACACCATCACCGCCTCGCAGGGCTACACCGTCTACTACGGCGCCGGCGGTGAGGTGCTCATCGTGGCCACCCGTGACAGCGACGGCGCGTCCCTGGCGGACATACACACCACCGCCGACGGGGACCTGGCCTTCACCGCCTACGGTCTGAAGGACGGCAGCCGCCTGCGGGCAGCGGTATCCCTGAACGGAAAGGCCCTCAGCGGCAGCGGCGACAGCTTCCGCGCGGCGCTGACCTACGGCGCCAACACCCTGGACATCAGCGCCGGAGGGCGGAACGACACCGTCACCAAGCGCTTTGTGATCGAATACCGGGAGGACGGCTTCAAGATCACCAACAGCTTCAACGAGACGGTCATCGACAACGACACCCACCAGGCCGACAACAGCAGCGAAGAGCTGGCGGTCTGGCTGGACAGCGAGGAATTCCGCTTCCGCTTCTATCTCAACCAGGAGACCGGCGCGGAGCGCATCCGGCAGGTGCGCTACGACAACAAGACCGTCAGCATCGGCGGCGACGGCTGGTACACCGCCACACTGGACACCCGCCGGCCCAAGACGCTGTCGCTGCACTACACCGACGCCGACGGCGAAAACCGGATATACAAGTGGACCGTGCGGTTCCACCGGAACGCCGAGGCCACGCCGGAGGAGAAAAAGCCCGTTATCAACGCCACGCTGGAGGTAGGCAGCGAGATCATCGGCCTGGAGAACGGCCTGACGCTGAAAAGCCCGGACGTGATCACCGTGATCAACTCCGTCAGCTGGAACCACGAGCAGCTGTATCTGAACAACTACCGGGTCTGGGTCAACGGGCAGGAGATCTACTCCCCGTGCAGCCAGACCGGCAGCTCCTTCGGCTATGAGACGTATCTCACCAACGAGGGCGCCAACACCATCACCATCACCGCCACCGACCCGGACGGCTACGCCGTGACCCAGAGCTGGACGGTGTACTACGAAAAGGGCGATGTGACCGTCACCGTCAGCGTGGAGGCCACCACCGTGGGGCTGGGCTATCTGGTGCCGCCCACGGAGGTCACTGTGCCGGGCGGCACGGACCTGGCCGCCATCTTCACCCAGCTGCTGGAGGACAACGGCTACACCTGCTCCATCAGCCGGGGCTATCTGTCCGCCATACACAAGGTGGGGATATGTGAGGGCTTCCACATCGATGAGGAGCTGATGGAGCTGATCGTCACCGACGGCATGGACGACATCGGCGCGGGCTTCGACCCGCAGCCCGCCTCGCCGGACAGCCTGGGCGAGTTCGACTTTTACCGCTGGTCCGGCTGGATGTACTCCTACAACGGGCGTTATCCCGGCTACGGACTGAGCGCCTGCAAGCCCCAGGACGGCACAGTGGTCCGGCTGCGCTTCACCCTGGCGCTGGGCAAGGACATCGGCGGCTTCAGCAAGGACACCGGCGGCACCTATGGCAACTCCGGTGAAAACTACTACAAGGAATGGTAAGGAGAGGACAGCATGAATACGAGCACTGAAAACATACTGCGCGAGGTGGGCAAGGTCATCGTGGGCAAGGAGGAGACGCTGGAGAAGATCCTGATGACGGTGCTCTCCCGGGGACACGTGCTGCTGGACGACGTGCCCGGCACCGGCAAGACCACCACGGCCCTGGCCTTCAGCCGGGCGCTGGGCCTGCGGTACGGGCGCATCCAGTTCACGCCGGACGTACTGCCCTCGGACATCGTGGGCTTTTCCATGTATCAGAAGGCGGAGGGGAAATTCGTCTATCAGCCCGGCGCAGTGATGACCAACCTGCTGCTGGCCGACGAGATCAACCGCACCTCCAGCAAGACCCAGTCGGCGCTGCTGGAGGTGATGGAGGAACGGCAGGTGACCGTGGACGGCCAGACCCACAAGCTGCCGGAGCCCTTTGTGGTCATCGCCACCCAGAACCCGGTGGGCTCCGCCGGCACCCAGCTGCTGCCCCAGGCCCAGCTGGACCGCTTTATGGTCCGGCTGGAGATGGGGTATCCGGATTTTGCCAGCCAGGTGAACATCCTGCGCGACCGGCAGTCCGGCGACCCGCTGCAGACGGTGCAGACCGTCTGCTCGGCGGAGGAACTGATGGCCATGCAGGCCCAGGCCCAGCAGGTGCACACCGCGGACGCGCTGCTGGAGTATGTGACGAAGCTGGCGGAGGCCAGCCGACGCCATCCGCTGGTGGTGCTGGGCATCAGCCCCCGCGGCGCGCTGGCGGTGTGCCGGATGAGCAAGAGCCGGGCCTTTATGCAGGGGCGGGACTACGTCCTGCCGGACGACGTGGCCTGCGTGTTCGCGGACGTGTGCGCCCACCGGCTGATCCTGTCGCCCAAGGCGCGAATCGCCGAGACGTCGGCCGCGGACGTGCTGGCGGAGCTGCTGGAGCAGGTGGCCCGGCCGGACCATATCTGAGCGATGGCGAGAAACAGAGTGATTTTTGCCCTGTGGCTGCTGCTGTGGCTGGCGGTGTGGCTGCGGGGCAGCGGGAGCATGGCGGGCTGGCTGGCGCTGGGCAGTGTGATCTCCGCCGCGGCGGAGATCGGGGTGCTCTTCCCGGTGCGCCGCCGCGTGACGGCGGCGGTAAGCGCCCAGCTGTCCTGCCGGAAGGGGGAGGCCCTGACGGTGACGCTGCGGGCGGAAAACACGGGGATCTTCAGCTGCGCGGCCCTGCGGGCCGTGGTGCGCTGCCGGGATCTGCTCACCGGTGAGACGGAGACGCAGGTGGTACGTCTGGCGGTGGCCGGGCGCCGCGCCCAGCAGGCGCAGTGCGTGTTCCGGCCCCGGCGGTGCGGCAAGCTGCGCATCGAGACGGCGGAGGTGCAGGTGCTGGACGCTTTTGGTTTGGCAGGGCTGCGGATAGAGGCCGCGCCCGCCGCGGCCGCGCTGGTGATGCCGGAGCTCTATCCGGTGGACGTCCGCCTGTCGGAGCGGAAAAGCCCGGACGCGGACAGCGACACATACTCCATGCACCGGCCCGGCGAGGACCCCAGCGAGACCTTCGCCCTGCGGGAGTACATCCCCGGCGACCGCATAAAGAGCATACACTGGAAGCTGTCGGAAAAAACCGACCGGCTGACCGTCCGGCAGCTGGGGCTGCCGGTGGACGACTCCCTGCTGCTGGTGCTGGACGGCGGCGCGGAGGCCCCCACGGCCGATGCCCGGGAGGCGCTGGGCGAGGTGTTCGTCTCGCTGTCCGCCGCGCTGTGCGCCCAGGGCGTGGCCCATCGGGCCGCCCGGTGGGCGCGGGAGGCCGGGGCCTTCGTATATCACAGCATCTCCGGCATAGAGGACCTGACGCAGGCGCTGCCCGACCTGCTGTCGGCGGAGATCGGGCCGGACGGCGATGCGCCGCCGTATCCGGAGCGGGCAGAGACGGAATATGCGCGGATCGTGGTGGTAACGCTGCGGGAGCTTCCGGGATCGGCGGAGAACGGCGCCGTGACGGTGCTGCGGGCCGCGCCGGAGGAATTGGACCGGGAGGAGGGGCTGTATCTTGCGCTGTAACACCATGCAATGGCCGACGGCGGTGCTGACGGCCGCAGGCACTGCCCTGCTGCTGACGGCGCTGCCGGGGTTCCCGGTGCCGGTGTATCTGCCCATGCTGGCCGCCGGGGCGGCGGCGCTGTCGGCAGTGCTGACCGCCGGGAAAAAGTGGGCCTGGGCTGTCAACGCCGGGTGGATGCTGGCGGCGGCCGCGGCGTTGGTGCTGTCCCGTCAGGGACTGGCGGCGCTGCTGGACGGACTGCTGGCCACCTGGCAGCGGGTATACCCGCGGATCTATCCCACCTATGCATCTGACGGCAGCAGCAGCGCGGCGGCGGTGTTTCTGTCCGCCCTGGCCGTGCCGCTGGGGCTGTGGAACGCCGCCTGTGTGCGCCGCGGGCGCGGCGCGGCTCTCTGGATCGCTGCGCTGCCGGCGGCGGCGCTCCTGCTGCTGTTGGCCCCGGCGCTGACCGCGTGGCAGCTGCTGG
>ERZ827156.777-NODE-777-length-42706-cov-3.831469_pt1 | contig 42706 bp, 54 predicted proteins | sample MGYA00519919_ERZ827156 | MGnify/ENA primary metagenome ERZ827156 (study PRJEB31778, sample SAMEA3449269) | human gut metagenome | biome: human gut; feature: human-associated habitat; material: faeces | place: United Kingdom | collected 2010/2012 ... | reverse complement strand
TGCCTCAAACAGTAGAAGCTATAAATCACGCAAAAGCAGCAGGAGTTTCAATAGTAGTGGCAATAAACAAGATGGATAAAGAAGGAGCAAATCCAGACAGAGTAAAACAACAATTAATGGAGCATGAATTAGTACCTGAAGAGTGGGGAGGAGATGTGCCATGTGTTCCTGTGTCAGCGAAGACAAAGAAAGGAATAGAAGACTTGCTTGAGATGGTTCTACTTGTTTCAGATATGAAAGAGCTTAAAGCTAACCCAGACAGAGCCGCAAAAGGAACCGTGATTGAAGCAAGACTAGACAAAGGTCGTGGACCAATAGCAACGGTTCTTGTTCAAAACGGTACTTTAAGAGTTGGAAATATCTTAGTGGCAGGAACGTGTGTTGGAAGAGTAAGGGCAATGCTTAACGACCAAGGAAGAAGAGTAAAAGAGGCAGGACCTTCTGTGCCTGTAGAGATAACGGGTCTTGATAGCGTTCCAACAGGAGGAGACACCTTTAATGCAGTGTCTGACGAAAAGCTTGCAAGACAGCTCGTTGAACAAAGGAAAAATAAGCAAAAGGAAGAAAGATTTAACAGTCAAACGAAGGTAACTCTTGACAATCTCTTTGAACAAATGCGTCAAGGCGAGATAAAAGAATTAAAGGTAATAGTTAAAGCAGACGTTCAAGGTTCAGTGGAGGCAGTAAGACAATCGCTTGAAAAGCTAAGTAACCAAGAGGTTAGAGTAAATGTAATCCACGGAGCGGTAGGAGCTATAAACGAATCAGACGTAATGCTAGCAAATGCTTCAAATGCAATAATAGTAGGATTTAACGTTAGACCAGACCCAATCGCAGCAGAAAACGCAGAGCGTGACGGGGTAGACATGAGGCTTTACAGAATAATATATGATTGTATAGAAGAAATAACAGCGGCTATGAAAGGTATGCTTGCGCCGAAGTTTAGAGAAGTTCAGCTTGGAAGAGCAGAATGTAGGCAAGTATATAAAATATCTAATGTTGGGGTTATATCAGGAAGCTATGTTTTATCCGGAAAAATAACAAGAAACGCTGAAATCAGAGTGGTTAGAGATGGAATAGTAATAGCAGAGGATAAGATGTCGTCGCTTAGAAGGTTTAAAGACGACGTTAAAGAAGTTGCCCAAGGTTATGAATGCGGAATAGGTTTAGAACATTTTAACGACATAAAAGAAGGAGACATATTTGAAGCGTTTATAATGGAGGAATACAGGGAAGACTAAAAAGAAAAGAAATAAAAATGGAGGTTGACTTGTATGTCTAGCCATAAAGGACAACACAGCATAGAAAGTATAAAAAGGGAAATATACGCAATAATGAGAGAGCTGAAAGACCCGAGAGTTCAAAATGGATTTATAAGTATAGTAAAGATAGATATGTCGAAAGATAAATCTAGTTGTAGGGTGTATGTTAGCGCTATGGAAGGACTAGAGGTAGCAAAGCAGGCTGTTGAGGGTTTACAATCAGCCTGTGGATATATTAAAAGAGAAATAGGAAATAGGTTAAGGCTTAGGTATGTGCCATCTATAACGTTTCAAGCTACAGATTCAATAGAATATGCGGCGAGCATTTCGGAAACGCTAAATAAGCTGAAAGAGAGAAATGAAAATGAAATCATTAAATGAGATTGCCGATATATTAAAAAGTAAGAATTGTGTTTACATTTTAACTCATCAATACCCGGACGGCGACACCTTAGGTTCGGCATACGGGCTATGTAGAGCACTACAGGCTTTAGGAAAAAAAGCCAAGGTTATGTATAGTGGAGAAATAGCTGATAAATATAAATTTATGCAGGAGTATGTTGATGAAGAGGAGTTTACTCCGGAGTATATAATGAGCGTTGATGTGGCAGCGCTGAAGCTGATAGGGGACAATTTAAGTGAATATAAAGACAACATATCTCTTTGTATAGACCATCATGTGTCTAACGAGAACTACGCCGATGTGACTTTCGTTGATGCAATGGCGTCAGCCACGGCGGAGGTAATATATAATCTTATACTTGAATTTGGGTTAGAGATAGATAAAAAAATAGCAGAATGTCTTTATGTTGGCATAGCAACAGACACCGGATGTTTTAAACATTCAAACGTTACAGCTAGAACTCATCTGATAACCGCAGAGCTTATAGGTAAAAATATAGACCTAGAAAGATTAAATAAAAATCTGTTTGTAATGAAAAGTAAAAAAATGCTAAACCTTGAAAGAATGATATATGATAATTTACAATATCATTTTGATGATAGGTGTGCTTTAATAAAGATTACAAAAGAAATGCTTGATAAATGCGGTCTCTCAGACGGAAATATAGATGGAGTGTCTTCAATTCCGAAGTGTATAGAAGGGGTTGAAATAGGCTTAACGTTTAGAGAGAAAAGCGAAAATCTTTATAAGGTTTCGGTTAGAACGGTTGGCGAAATAAACGCAATGAATATTTGTAAACAGCACGGAGGCGGCGGACATATTCATGCTGCGGGATGTGAAGTAACCGGGAGCTTTGAAGAAGCAAAAGAAAAGATTTTAAACACGATAAAGAGGCAACTGGGGTGGTAGATTATGGACGGAGTAGTGGTTATCGACAAGCCTGAGGGCTACACCTCATTTGACGTGGTTGCGAAAGTAAGGAAAATATTTGGCGAAAGAAAAGTGGGTCACACAGGCACATTAGACCCACTTGCAACAGGTGTTTTAGTAGTGCTTCTGGGGAAGGCGGCTAAAGCACAGGTATTTATGGAAAACAGTTTCAAGGAATATTTGGCAGGGTTTAAGCTAGGGGTACGAACCGATACTCAAGATATAACCGGAACTGTCATCAAAGAAACAGATGTAAAGGTAAGCAGAGAAGATGTGGAAAAAGCAGCACTGAGTTTTACAGGCGATATAAAACAAATTCCACCTATGTATTCAGCTCTAAAAAGGAATGGAGTAAAGCTTTACGACATGGCTCGCAGGGGAGTTGAAGTTGAGCGAGAGGCAAGGGATATAACAATACATAATATAGAATTACTGGATTACGACGAAACCACAAAAGAAGGAAAATTAAAAGTAAAATGTTCAAAGGGGACATATATAAGAACTCTGTGTGCGGACATAGGTGACAAGCTCAAGTGCGGGGGGATTATGACGAGTCTGAGAAGGAATTATACAGATGGTTTTGGAATAGAGGAAAGTAAATCTTTGGATGAGCTTTTTGAGCTGAGCGAAAGAAATGAGCTTGAGAAAGCCCTGCTTAACACGGACGTTCTGTTTAAAAATTTACAAAAAATTGATATAACGCCATCTCAGAAAACAAGATTTTTAAATGGCGGAAGTTTAATGACATCACGAATTAATGTAAGGAAATGCGAAAACGGGAAAACGAAGGTGTATTCAGAAGGAAGCTTTCTTGGTTTAGGAGAAATAGATTTGGAAAAAGGCGAGATGTCGGTTTTGAAAATACTTAGTGGTGGAAATTAATTATGGAAGTATTTTACGAATTTCATAAAGAGAATTTAGAAACATCAATAGCTTTGGGATATTTTGATGGAGTACATATCGGTCATGAAAAGGTTATAAGACAGGCGGTATCTTACAAAAAAGAGGGATTAAAGCCTATTGTTATGACATTTAGAAGTAGTCCCAGATGCGAGATTATGGGCAACGAAGAAATAAGACTTACACCTGAAAGTAAGAAAATAAAAATCTTTTCAGATTTGGGAGTAGAAACACTGTATATAATAGATTTTTTAAAGATAAAATATTTAACAGCGGAAGAATTTGTAAAAAAAGTGTTGATGGAAACGCTTAATGTTAAAAGGGCGGTTTGCGGGTTTAATTATACATTTGGTTCAGGTGGTGAAAGTAGCGCAGAAGATTTAAAAATACAATGCTTTAAGTTTGGAATAAATGTTGAAGTTGTAAGTGCTGTTAAGTATAAAGATGAGATAGTTAGTTCAACGAGGATAAGAAAAGCTATTGCTGATAATGAGTTCTCGGACATAGAAAACATGACGCATAATCTTTAAAGATAAGAAAAGGGTGATTAAATGAGTTCTAAAAAGAAACTGGACGATAATTCGCTTGAAAAGGTTACAGGTGGCTTGGATAATAACTTTTACGTAAATCTAGGAAATGGTAAACAGTTTGAAACACAGCACGATGACAAATGGATAGATATGGTTAGAAAAGCAGCGCAAAAATTTGATAGAGAGTTAACTCATTTCTGTGTGTGCGGAACCTGCCCGGGGTGCGGAGCAACGGTTGGGATTGAAGGAGACGTATGTAAAGATTGTAGGGAAAAAGCTAAATGTTTAAAATAATGCTTTTTTGAGCTAAATAGGTTCGTAGGAAATTTTATTAAGAAACGGGGGTAAAAGATTTTGGTAGAGTTTGATGAAATAAAGCAGTCGTTAACCAATATGAAACCTAAAATAAATTCTTTGTCGGAGGCTGTGAACGTTGAAGAGCTAAAAGGGAAAATTAAAAATCTTGAGGAAAAAACGTCAATGCCAAACTTTTGGGATGACACTAAAGAGTCACAAAAAATTTTAAGCGAGATAAGCAGTTTAAAAGCGAAGGTGTCCAATTTTGAGGGACTGTATAATGCTTATTGTGATTTGTGTACTTTAGTCGATATGGCGAATCAAGAGGAGGATATATCCTTGTTAGATGACGTGAAGAGTGAGTACAGACAAATTAAAAAGGAACTTCAATCACAAACGTTGTCAACGCTTTTGACGGGAGAGTATGACAAAAATAACGCAATACTTACTTTCCACGCAGGAGCCGGTGGGACAGAAGCTCAAGATTGGGTTGAAATGCTTTATAGAATGTATTGTAAATGGAGCGAGTCGCATAAATATAAGGTGAAGATGCTAGACTTTTTAGACGGAGAAGAGGCAGGTTTAAAAAGTGCATCTATATTGATAGAAGGTGAGAACGCCTATGGCTTTCTAAAAGGCGAGGCAGGGGTTCACAGACTTGTTAGAATATCGCCGTTTGATTCTTCGGGGAGAAGACATACCTCTTTTGCATCTATTGAAGTTATGCCGGAAATCAGTGATGAAATAAATGTAGAGATTTCGGCAGACGACATAAAAATGGACGTGTTTAGAGCCAGCGGAGCGGGTGGACAGCACGTTAATAAAACATCTTCAGCCGTAAGATTAACCCACATTCCAACTGGGATAGTAGTGGCGTGTCAAAATGAAAGAAGCCAACATCAAAATAGAGAAATGGCAATGAAAATGTTGAAATCGAAGCTCATAGAAATAAAAGAAAGAGAACACCTTGAAAAAATAGAAGATATAAAAGGTGTTCAAAAAGAAATTGCATGGGGTTCACAGATAAGGTCGTATGTTTTCATGCCATATACGCTTGTTAAGGACCACAGGACAGGATTTGAAATGGGAAATGTTTCAGCGGTGATGGACGGCGATTTAGACGGTTTTATAACAGCGTATTTAAAATCTACTATAAGTTAATTATAGTAGATTTGTTTTTGGTGGAGAGAAAGGTTTTATTATAAGAAAAATAAAATAGTTAAAAATTTGAAAACTTGGAATAATTATATTGACATATGGAAAAAATAGTGTTAATATACTAGTATCGTTGCGGAATTGTGTAATGGTAGCACGACAGACTCTGACTCTGTTTGTCTGGGTTCGAATCCTAGTTCCGCAGCCATTTTTACATAATTTATTTTAATATCGAGGTGTGGCTCAGTTTGGTAGAGCGCTACGTTCGGGACGTAGAGGCCGCAGGTTCAAATCCTGTCACCTCGACCAGATAGCACCTGTAGGCAGTTCGCGTATGAAGCTAAAAGTAAATTGTTTTCTTTTACGCTCGCGTTTTCATCTTTCAGGTCCTTATTGGTTGTCCGTACCAAATATTGTAGAAAGAAGTCAGTAATTGTAAATAATTGACTTCTTTTTTATTAGTAGGTGATTTAATGCCAAAAAGTTGGAGAAAAAATAGGATTCAGATGCCAGATTTTAGTAATAAAAATGTGCCAATAATTCCTGCCACTAAATTCTTTGATCAGCTATCTTTTATTGGTGATGAGTTTGTTGGTTGTTTTTTACTGGAAACAACTAGAGGTCTTATACTTTTTGATTGCATGAATCAAGATGAAAGGTCGGTTTCTATCATTGAAAAAGGTATATCTAATTTAAGAAAAGATATTGATCAGTTATATGCTATTATTATCAGTCATGGTCATGGAGATCATTTTGGCAAAGCTGATTATTTTCAAAAAAAGTATGGTGCCAATATATATATGTCAAAAATTGATTATGAATTTGCTAAAAATATGTCTCCTAAAACAAATTGGAAACCCATAAATTTTAGTGTCAACCATTTTCTGAGTGATAACGAAATTCTTGACTTCGGTGATGTACAAATTAAAGCAATATTTACTCCGGGTCATACTTCCGGGTGCTTTTCTTTCCTGATTCCTGTGACAGACGAAGGGCGGCTGCATACTGCTGCATTATGGGGCGGAGCTGGTGTTATGCAAGACTCTAATGTAAATGACTATTTAATTTCATGGAAGAAATTTAGCAATATATGCAATAAGAATAAAGTAGACGTAGAAATTTCAACCCATCCATTTTTGGATATGGGGAAAAGTAGATTAGAAATAGCACGAAATATTACCGACGGGGTACCAAATCCATTTGTGATAGGTGAAAGTGGATATCATTATTATGAAAAAATGTTCTATGATTATGCTTTAAATAAGCTACCTCGTAAAGAACTAAGTATAGACTAATCATAGGCTTAACAAAGACTTGCTTTGTTATTTTATGTTTTTGTAAACATTGTAGTTGGCTCAAACCTACATTATTACTGAGTTTCTTCAAGTCCCTAATGGTTATGCGTACCAGGTAGCACCTGGAAGCAGTTCGCGTGTGAAGCTAAAAGTAAATTGTTTTCTTTTACACTCGCATTTTCAGCCTTCAGGTCCTTATTGGTTATTCGTATCAGCCAGAAACTCCATCATCGATAAAAATTTTGATGTTCTTAAAACCATATTCTTTTGCGTATCGTATTAAAAGTGCTTTCTGATTTGAAATACTGTTGCTTTCACCCTCTAAATCATCATCTCGCGATAATCTTAAATATAAAGCTATTATTTTATCGCATTGTAAAATATTGTTTATTTTGTTTGACTGTTTCAATTAGCCTTTCTCCTTTCAAATTAACAGCCAAAAACAATGTTTACATTATAATTATATCATATTTTTCAGCTGTTTGGAGCTATAATCTCGGACTTTTTCTGAATCTCCGATACCAATAAATTTTTGATTTTTTCTTTTAACGTTCCGCCATTATTATCAAAATAAGAATTAATAATATATGTTACTTTTCCAATTTTGGTTTTACTCTGTTTCTGAAATGAAATTATTTCAAATGAATCAGTCATGTGAATTTTCTCCTTAAAAAATTTAAAATATCTCAGCCCACCCAAACGATGGCACACGAATTTCACGTCCTTGCAAGTTTGCAAGGCTACCCTCATTGCCTGCGACGGTTTTTTCACGCTCGGACTGTGACTGGGCAGGAGTATCTTTAATTGTTACTGAGATTTCGTTATTCGGTTTTCAATGTTCGATGAGTGAAAATTTATCCCCTCATATATATAAAGAGTCTTTTGAGGGTATTTTTGGCACTCTGTTTTCAAAAAACTTTTCGACAAATTTATCGTTTCATAAATTGTCTTAGCTTTTTAGTAATATTATTAAATCTTTTGCTTATATTTTGATGTGCAATACCGTACATAGCAGAAAGTTCACGCTGTGTTCGGCACTCTTTAACTATGTAGCTTATAAATATTTGGTCTTCAATCGATAAGCTTTTCACCGCCTTGTGCAGCATTGGATTCTCAATCAGTTATATCCACCCGAGTAAACTTTGTTCGGCAACCTGCTTGTCCACATCAAAATCTTCTGAAAAGTTGTCATACATAACATCTTCAAGAGGAAATTCATATTCATTTACTTTTGATTTTTTTATGCTATCTTTTGTGTCCATATTTTTGATTACAGTATAAAAATAAGCTATTTCGTTTTTTATATCGTTACGATGATTTCTCATCACTTTAACCCCCAAATTATTTGATTTTTTCAAACAATTGGGAATGGCTACGGATAGCGTATGTAATAGAGAAACCACCGTTTATTCATAGGCTTGTCCTCATTTAGCCTAAAAAAAGAGCGAAGTTTACACACGTTTGTGCAAACTCCGCTTTTAAAAATAGGTGCTATTGACATTGTTCTGCATTCAATTACAGAATTAACCTATATGTATGTACTTTTATATATTGCAGAACGCAATCAATAACTCATTATTACAAATCTCCCTTTGAGGTGCTGCACCTAAATTTAAAATAGGCTACGCACTTTCTTATGTATTAAAAATCGGTCAAGGCTTTTGAAAATATAAGCATGACCGTTAATTAAATTTTATTGTTTTTAACTGGGAAAATTTGTCATATAGCGCATGATATTTTTAGACAATAAATAGAAAGATTAGACTACGCGGAATAAAAACTGCAACTTGTTTTTCATAGTTATTTGTGATATAATATATTTGAATTTTATGGGGAGGTGGAAAGATGCGCAATTTTTCTTGCTAGTTTATAGGTGTAAAAATTAAGATGCTATTTGCATTACTGAGTTTTTGTACCTTTTTGCAAGAAAGTTGTGTTTCTTATCCTCCTTATACATATAGACGTCATCTTTATGTAGTTTTATAGGTTGTAAGAATTACTTTCTTGCGACCTATAATTTTTTACAAAAAGGTGTGATTTATATGTCTATAATAAGCATTCAAAATTTAACTTTCGGATATGATTGTAGCTATGACAACGTTTTTGAAAATGTATCTTTTCAAATAGATACAGATTGGAAGCTTGGCTTTACAGGTAGAAACGGACGAGGTAAAACTACATTTTTAAAACTTTTAATGGGTAAATATGAATATCGAGGCACAATTTCAAGTAATATGGAATTTGAATATTTTCCCTTTGATGTAAATGATAAATCTCAGTTTGCGATAGATATAATCAAAGAAAAAGCTTATCTTGAAGATTACAATTATTGGAAAATTAATAAGGAATTATCTTTTCTCGACATTGATGAAGAAATACTTTATAGACCTTTTAATTCGCTTAGTGGCGGTGAACAGGCTAAAATTTTATTAGTAAGCCTATTTTTAAAAGAAAATTCTTTTTTGCTGATTGACGAACCCACAAATCATTTGGATATAAAAGCCAGAGAAATAGTCAGTAATTACCTTAAAAATAAAAAAGGATTTATACTTGTTTCGCATGACAGAAACTTTTTAGACAACTGCATCGATCATATTTTGTCTACAAATAAGACCAATATCGAAGTTCAAAAAGGTAACTTTTCATCTTGGCATGAAAATAAGCAAAGACAAGATAACTTTGAAATAGCTAAAAATGAAAAGTTAAAAAAAGACATCGAAAGGCTTGAAAGCTCAGCAAAACAAAGTGCCAATTGGTCTAACAAAGTAGAAAAATCAAAAAATGGCACTCGTAATTCCGGACTCCGACCGGACAGAGGTTATATTGGGCACAAAGCTGCAAAAATGATGAAACGCTCTAAAAATGTAGAAGCAAGGAAACAGTCTGCCATAGAAGAAAAATCTAATCTTCTTAAAAACATCGAAAATGCCAGTGAACTTAAAATTCATTTTTTAAAACACGCGTCAACTAGACTACTAAGTTTAAAAGGTGTTTCCTTATTTTATGGCAGTAAAGAAATTTGCAGTAATATTAGTTTTGAGGTAAACCAAGGCGACAGAATTGCTCTTTGTGGTAAAAATGGATGCGGTAAATCCACAATTTTGAAATTTATAAACGGAAATGATAAAATAAAATCAACAGGTAATTTTGAGAAAGCAAGCAATTTGAAAATATCTTACGTTTCACAAGATACGTCATATTTGAAGGGCAATCTTAGTGATTTTGCGAAATCTGAAAATATTGATGAAAGCTTATTTAAAACCATTTTAAGGAAGCTTGATTTTTCACGCACTCACTTCGAAAAAGATATTTCTGACTTTAGTGGAGGACAAAAAAAGAAAGTCTTGATTGCTAAAAGTCTTTGTGAGCAGGCACACTTGTATTTATGGGACGAACCGCTTAACTTTATTGATATTCTATCTCGCATACAAATTGAAGATTTAATTTTAAAATTCAGGTCGACTATCTTATTTGTTGAACACGATAAAACTTTCAGCGAAAAGATTGCTACAAAAATTTTAAAAATTTAAGGAGAGGAATTTATGAAAAATAAAAAGTGGACAAAACTATTATCGTATTACAAACCGTATAAAAAAGAATTATTTTTAGACTTGCTGTTCTCAATAATTTATAGCATTGCTGTAACGTCTATCCCACTTTTTATCAGATATGTAACAGAAAACATCGTGAACCTTGAAAAAGACGAAGCATACCGCCTTCTTATCTTAATCACAGGCGGGTATTATGGGATTATTTGTTATTGTATCTTTATGCTTAAGGTATACTAAATATCAAGGAAATATGCTTGCCGCTAAAGTTGAAGCGGATATAAAAACTGAAATTTTTAAACACTTTCAAAAGCAAAGCTTTAGTTTTTTTGATGAGCGAAAAGTTGGTTCTCTTATGTCACACATTACTACAGATGCTTACAACCTTACTGTGCTTATAAAACAAATCCCTGAAACACTTCTCGATTTTACAATAAGGCTAATAGGTACAGGAATTATCTTATTTCTAACGAGTCCCACTTTTGGAACAATAACTTTCGGAATTTTAATATTGACTTTTTCTATTGCTGTATATTTCATTCCTAAAATTCAAAAGAATATGGGAAAAGCACGGGGAATTTATTCTGAACTTACGTCTAATTTGGAAGAAAGTCTATCAGGTATAAAAACAATTCAGTCTTTCGCAAACGAAGACAAAGAAATTTTAAAATATAATGATAATATAAATACGTATTTAAAGACCAAAAAAGCAACACATAAGCTTTTAGGTACGGTTGAATCTTCAATTGACCCAATTATAATAGGATTAATTCCAATAGTTACGATAATTGCCATGTTCTTCATTTTAGGCGGAAAATTTGATATAAGCGATTTAGTTGTATTTATGTTGTATGCAGATATTCTCATTGGCCCAATGTTCAATGTTTTATCTCTTATAGAAGGATTTAATGAGGGTGCTGTCGGATTTAAAAGAATCGTTAAAGTGTTATCAATAGAGCCTGAAATAGTTGATTCTCCAAACGCCACGAAGCTTAAAAATATTCAAGGAAATATCAAATTTAAGAACGTTTCATTTAATTATAAAGCTGGAAAAGAAATATTTAAAAATTTAAGTTTTGAGATAAAAGATGGCGAATATGTAGCTTTGGTAGGAGCATCCGGAACAGGAAAGTCTACGCTTTGTAATCTAATACCGAGATTTTATGACGTTACAAGTGGAGAAATTCTGATTGACAACATTCCTATAAAAAACATAAAACTGAAAGACTTACGAAAAAATATTGGTTTTGTGCAACAAGATACGTTTTTGTTTTCAGGAACGGTTATGGAAAACATACGCTACGGAAATTTTGATGTGTCTAAAGAAGAAATTATAAATGCTGCTAAAAATGCATATGCTCATGATTTTATTATGGAACTTGAAAAAGGTTACGATACTCCTATCGGAGAAAGAGGAGTAAAACTTTCCGGCGGTCAAAAACAAAGACTTGCAATTGCACGGACATTTTTAAAAAATCCACCTATTTTAATTTTTGACGAAGCAACCTCAAGTCTTGATAATGAAAGTGAAAGGTTTATTCAAATGTCAATGGAGAATTTAGCAAAAAATCGCACTGCTATAGTTATTGCTCATAGGCTTTCAACTATAAAAAATGCAAAAAGAATATTGGTATTAAATCAAACAGGTATAGCTGAAGAAGGCACGCACGATGAACTTTTGAGTAAAAATGGTATTTATGTTGGCTTATATAATTTGCAGTTTCAAAGGTTGTAGATTGTATAAAAATATAATGCTTATTAAGAGGTACTTAGAATGAAAACGGCATTTTTAGATAGAGATGGAACGATAATTCTAAAGAATTAAAGGATGTGAGATATCCATCAAGCGTACCTGTGCTTGCCTTCCTCGCGACTGAACAAATAGAAAATGTAGATGAGATGATAAAATCCGGCACCATGCAGACCAGTTGGGTCCAAATAAATGCTGGTATGATTACAAATCTTGATATCCAAGCTATAAAAGTTTTAGAAGGAGAACATTATTTACACCATAATCAACCTGACGAGATTGTAAGAATCAGTAAAGAATTTATAGAGAGCAAAGTAAAATAATTTTATATTAAAAGTGGGGGAATAAATATGAGTTTTAAAAAAATTGATATGGATAATTGGGATAGAAAAGAATATTATAATTGGTTTACAACGAAAAATCGATGCAAGATTAATATGACTATGAATATTGACGCGACTCCACTAATCAAAATAATTAAGGAAAATAATCTTAGGCATTACCCTGTTTTTACATATATCGTTTCAAAAGTAGTAAACGCAAATGATGAATTTAAAATGAATTACGATGAAGAAGGTAATTTGGATATTTATGATATAGTTCACCCTCGTTATCCGATATTTCATGAAAGCGATAAAAGAATCTCAATATTATGGACAGAATATTCAGAAAATTTTAATGTGTTTTACGATAGATTTATTAATGATATAAACACCTACGGTGAAAAACGCAGTATGGCAGCTAAAGGAATTTTTCCGCCTAACTGTTTTGATATGAGCTCACTTCCGTGGAGTAGTTTTACAAGTTTTGATTGCCCACCTACCAATGATGTTGTTTGGTTACCACCATTTGTTATGGTAGGGCGCTTCTTCGAAGATAACGGAAAAATTTTATTGCCGGTTTCTATTTCGGTTCATCATGCCTCGTGTGATTGATACCACGTAAGTAAATTTTTTAATGAGTTTCAACATTTGGCACTTAGTTTTAATAACTTAATTTAAAGACAGTTATCTAATAAAAAAAGGAGGAAAAGTAATGATAAAGTCCGATTCTCATGTACATACTGAATTTTCAAATGATTGCTCTGTAAAAATAGAACAACAAATAGAAAAAGCTATAGAATTGGGATTAAAATTTATTTCTATCACTGATCATTGCGAAATGGATTATCTGTCTTCGGAAAAAGAAAACGACTATATTTTAGATACAAACACTTATGTTCAAAAAATTAATATGCTTAAAGAAAAATATAGAAAACAAATAAATGTTTTATGTGGCGTAGAAATAGGGTTAAGACCATATCTAAAAGAAAGAATAAGTAATTATGTTAATAGTTATAACTTTGATTTTATAATAGGTTCTTCACATGCAGTAAATGGTATTGATATAGGTTTTAATTTTGATGAATTTTTTAAAGGCAAAAACGAAAAGCAAGCATATAGAGAATACTTTGAATATACTTTAGAAAATGTAAAGACTTTCGATAATTATAATGTTTATGGGCACTTGGATTTTATTGTTAGATATGGTCCCAATAAAAGTAAGTATTTTAATTTTAATGATTATAAGGATTTATTTGCGGAAATTTTAAAAATTATAATTAAAAACGGTAAAGGTACAGAGGTAAACACTGCTGGATTACGAAAAAATTTAGGATATCCTCATCCCCATAAAGACATTTTAAAAATGTATAAAGACTTGGGCGGAGAAATAATTACAATAGGCAGTGATGCACATTTGCCTGAACATATAGGATATAAATTTGAAGATATCCCAGAGATTTTAAAAAGCATAGGGTTTAATTATTACACTGTTTTTGAAAATCAAAATCCGAAGTTTTATAAATTATAAGAAACAGGCGAATTTGCGCAAGCAAAAGTGTTTAATTTGATTTTAGACTTTGCTATAATAAATTATATATGTAATGGGAGTGAATTTTAAAATATGTTAAATCATATAGGAACTTAAAACATAGAAACAGAAAGGCTTTTACTCAGACGATTTAAAATTGAAGATGCCGAAGAAATGTTTGACAATTGGGCAAAAGACCCTGAAAATGTAAAATATCTTTCTTGGCAAGCACATAGAAGCATAGATGATACATATAAGGTTTTATATGAATGGATAAAGGAATATAAAAATAAAAATTCTTACAGATGGTGCATTACTTTAAAGGATAACAATGAAGTAATAGGAAGCATTGATGTTATTGAAATTATAGAAATCAGATCTACCTGTGAAATTGGATATGTTATTTCTAAAAAGTATGGGAATAAAGGAATAATGACAGAGACTTTAAGAGCTGTGATGAACTATTTATTTAATACAGTCGGGTTTAATCGCATACAATTAAGACACATGACAGAAAATCCAGTTTCAGGAAGAGTTATGGTTAAGTGCGGAATGAAGTATGAAGGTATCCTGAGACAGTATGGCGTCAAAAATACAGGGGAGAGATGTGATACTGCAATATATTCTATACTTAAAAGTGATATTTTATAAACCCGTAAATTATTGGTTTAAATGTAATTTACTCTTATTCGGGTCGTGTCCCGAATAAGTTTACAATAAAATTGGAGAACATTAATAAGCATACAAATCCTAATTTTATGAATATGATGATGTTTATCAAAACTTCTTTAGTACACGACGCTTATGCGTTTAAAACTTTGCTGATTAAATCATAAAAATAATTCGAGCCACGAGAAATCAAAATTCCGGTCAAAACGGTGCCAACGTAATAAATATCGGACTGCAACCCTAGATATTTAGGCAAATCCAGCTTGTATGCCATAGCAATAACAATTTCTAAAATTAAGCTCAAAATCATCTGCCATGGGGCATTTCCCGAAACAAAAAATTCATTAAAATAAGTTATTATTCCTTCAATGAGTATTGCGGTCATAATCATTTTTGATATGTCTTGATTCATGGCTGCACCTCTTTTATAAAAGCGTCGGCAAATCCGGAGGTTTTGGCTTTTTGCAGGCAGTTTTCAGCGTTTGATTTGTCTTTAAACGCTCCAATTTGCACTCGATATAATTTTGAAGGAGTATCGGTTGTATTTGAGATTGACTCAGAAATATAATCTACTGCGTAAAACTCACAAACGCCCTTGCAAATGGCTTCGCCGATAGACTTGACATTATTAATTATCCAGTTTGCACCGTCTTGTGTGTCGTGAAATTCTACCTCTAAATACACAGCAATAGCCCTTGTTGAGTTTAATTCTGCAAGGCTTGAATTAACTCTCAAACTGTAATCAGGACCCGGCGAAATTGGAGCAACAGCATTTAAAATTGCACTTCCGGCCTTTTTGTTCTCAGTAGCACTACTATAAATCATAACGAGTGTTCCGCCTAGAGTTTGAGCATTGAAAGCGTTCGTATGGATTGGAATATGTAAATCAGCACCCAAATTATTGCTTTCTTTAATGCTTGTGTTTATATTTTGACCTTTTTGAGCTTTCTTGACTTCAAACCCACATCTTTCAAGGGCTATTTTCGCATATTCAGCGATTCTGTTACATTGTTCGCATTCATTCGTATTGCCCACTGCGTAAAGATTATTAATTTGATTGCTCGGTGATAAATATATTTTTTTACTCATTTTAAATTTTCCTTTCATTTATGTAATTTTAAGCTGTTCTTTTCCACATATAACACGTGATATAGGGCTGCAATGTACTTGTGTTTGCGGTGTCTCCCTTAGACCATTTTCCATTGGCAGTTGCGGTTTTGGTACTTGTGGTTGTGTTTGTATTTAAAGTCACACTCATAGATGCTAAATCTCTTGCCCAACCATCATATTGACTGTCTGAAAACCTGTATGCACCTGTGGAGTTATACGCACCCTCGCCTGCGGCATTTCCGTAATACCAATGCATACCGATTCTAAACTCGTGACGATGTGAGGCATTTCCACCTGTTTTTTCAACTGTGCTAAAATTTGAATCAGAAGTATTAACACATACCGGCACTCGACCCGAACCCCACCCAACCCATGTTCCGCCAAATAAATTTTTAGGATTTGTACTATTAACTGACATATAAATCGAACCCACAGGATAAATCAAGTCAAAAATAGTTTTATTGTTTATAGTCAAATTTCCTGTTAGTTTAGTATCCATATTGATTTCAAATGCATTTTGCGTTGAAACCTTTCCGATTGCTAATCCTTTTCCGCTTTTATTGAAATCCATAAGAGTATAAGCAGTCGAAAGATTATGAAAATACTCGGCAAAGCTAAAATAATCAGTTGCCACAGCCTTAAAGTTATACTCAGATTCAGTGTCAATGTTTCCAACAATCTGCATCGTGCTAAGAGAATAACCGCTGCTGCTTAGGGTAACAGTGCTCCATGAAGTTTCTGAAACCTTTTTATACATAATCTTGAACGATTTTGTGTTTTTATTATTTACACTTGAGATTGTTGCCGATATAACGCATTTTGCGCAGTTCCCTTCATCGTTTGCCGTACCGTCAGAATCGCACCTCGACACAGTAAATGAATTTATTTTTGGGCTTTCATAAGCTGTGACCGAAAAAGAAATCGTTTTACTCGCAGTTCTGTTTCGGCTGTCCGTAACTTTGACAGTGCAGGAATTAGAGCCACTCGCTGATAAGAAATTTATTGTGAAACTATTTGAAGTATAACTCGCACCATTTACTGATATGTTATAGCTTTTAATTGTGCTACAATATGCTCCACTTGCAGAAACATTTCCTGAAATCTTTGATTTTCCCTGAACATATCCGCCAAATTGAGCATAAATCCCCGAAACAGCTTCTGAGAGGCTTACCGAGTTTATGGTTGGTAAAACGCTTGACGGAACATTAAGAGTAAAAGATTTTGAAGAGCTGCCAATATATGTGCTGCCGGAATAGGTATATACATATATTTGTGCTGATGATGACGTGGAATTTGGCACAAAATTACAATCACTTAAAGCTGGTGTAAATGTGCAGCTCGTTCCGATATTTTCTCCCACACGAAAATGTTCTCCGTCGGGCCTTACATAATCAACTTTGTGAGTAAAAGAGCTCGAAGCCCTGCTTATATTTACAGTCACTGAACTTCCGAAAGTATTGCCACTTATGCTCGAAATAGTGCTTGCTCTCGGAATTGTAGTCAGCCACTCTCCATATCCCTGTTCGCTTGACGTCAGCGGTGTATCCATACTAATCCAAGCAGATGCTTCAAGGTACTTTGAACCATCTGAATTGTGGTAAATATCGAGAGTTTTGCTAAATAACGTTATACCTGAATTGGTTATTTTTTGGCTTGATGAAACTGTCGCAGAATAAGTCGTACCGTTAATTTTACAATAGCAAGGTCCCGAACCATAAGTTGTATAGCCCGAATTATCTCGCCAAAAGTCTACCCATACAGATACATTTGAGTAGTTGCCATCTATGCTCTGAGAGTTTTGATTAATTTTTATATTGTATTTAACGTGCGAATTGTTTGTTGAAAATGTGCTTGATGTTCCCATTGTTTTCACCTATTTAATTTAAAATATTAATCTTAAATTGCTTGATTTTAAGAAATATGTTATAATACGATTATATTTAATGTTGGAGGGAATAAATTTGAAAATATTAAAAAAACTAACAATAGTAATTTTGTCTGTTTGTATGTTTATTCCACATTTAGTTGTTAGTGCAAAACCAAATACAAATCCTACTGAACCTCTTCAAAGTTCTACCATTAATGATAATGCTGAGCATTTGTATAAAAAAATTAACGATTTTCTTTTAAGATATAAAGATATTCTTCCTGAAAATTTCGATGATGTTTGTAAAGAATATATTGCAAAAGATATTACATCTGTAAATTTGTTAAATGAAAAGGATTTTGAAGAAAAATCTAAGGATAATATTACTTTATATCGAGGTTTAAATGAAAAACATTTTGCTGATAACTTCAAAAGAGGCATCATTTACTTGCCTTCAAATACTAAAAATTTAAGAGGTATAGGAATTTATACCACTACATCTTTCTCTTGTGCTAAACATTATTCTGATAAAAATAATCCTGAAACAATTGTAAAAATGTTAATACCAAAATCAGGAGTAAAAATTTTAGAAAATGAATATTTGGAAAGATTGAAGGAAATAATTCGTAGAATGCATCCTGAAGAATTTGGAGCATTTTCTGAAGAAAACAAAGAAAGTTATATATTCGATTCCATGTCAGAATACCTAAATGAACAATTTAGCAAAGTGTTTGAAAAAATTGAGAAAGAAAAAATTAACAGTCCTGATGATCAACAACGTCTTTTAGATGAATTAGGAGAGCAATTAAAAAAATCCCCTACTTATCAAGAATTAAAAGCCAACCGCAAAAGATATTTTAAGGAAAATAAAGCATCTGTCTTTTATGATTCTGGACTTTTAGCCAAACTTTTGGATTTTGATGTTTTACACAGCATTGACTATTTAAGTGATATAGATGATTATAAGGAAGAAGAATATTTAGTTATAAACGCTAATGTTTTAAGCATTCTTGACAATTAAAAATTCATTCAATTTATTTTATTTTCTTAAAGGGCAAGTTCCCACTTATTCTCGGATAAAAACAGAAATTTTCTAACTGCACTGAGTTAAGAAATTTTCTGTGTGTAATATAAAGTTTATTATCCGTCATGTAGGCAACTTCAATTCCGTTTTGCAAAAAAGAAATTTTATCATTGTTGATTTTGAGCATTAAGCTGTTGTTTACTTCGCCGAGTATTATGTCTCCATTGACAAAGCGAATGTACCTTATGATATTGTTGAACTGAGCAGCGGAATCAGCGTCTAAATTATTGATTATTTCAGTTAGATTATTGAATTGATAAGTAAAACTATCGTTTGTCTGACTAAACTTCGTTGAAATATTGCTTTTATACGTTTCAAAATCGGTAATTTTGGTGTAAAGCTGTGCAACCTGAGCCATAATTGCAGTGCTGTTTTGCTCAAAAGCGGAGCTATTCTCAATTGTTTCATTTGCAATATCGGTTATGCTTCCGGTATTTATATATCCTCGCTCAACGCGGTCGATTCTTGTCACGATATTATCTGTGTTTTTCTTGTTTTCAAGCACTTTATCGGTAAACGAAAGAGCAGTCTTATTAATTTCAATCGTTATTCCCTGAGGATTTTTCATAGGAATGGAAATTTTCCCGAGTAAATATAAATCATCAATTCCATGTGGGTCGCTGTAACAGCGAATATATTGTCCTATTTCAAAAGCTCCGATTTGCTCATTTGTGAGTTTTAAATCAACAGCCTTAATCGTGATTTCATTATTAAATTTTATGCTGTCAGCGAGGTGTGTTATAGCTTTGCTTTGCAGATTTTCGGGCTTTGTTACATCATCCCACTTCACTACTTCATAGATTGCTCCATAATTTTCAGAAAGCGTAGTATTTAAAATATGGTCGCCTGTCTTGATGATTCCTTCCGAAAGTGTGCCATCCGGCAAACTTGCAATCGTCAAATATTCATCGGTTTCATTACCATCAGAATCTTTAAGTCTGCTTCCTAGAGGAATTATTCCTGTTTTAATGTCATCTCCACTGGTTTCCTCTATTAAATCTAAAAGGTTTTGCCCAAACTCGATTTTCTGAGTACAAACCAGTTTATTTCCGTCTTTGTAACCTGTATCTGTGAAATCTTCAAGGTAATCAAGTATGTTTTCGCCATTTATTTCGTGCATCACTAAATATCCGCCATGCGTTTTCAAGAGCCTTGAATTTATAACTTCCCATGTGCTTAAAAACTCAATGCTGGAGCGAGATATATAATTGTTTGAATCTGTAACTGTGACGGTTCCGAGCTTTATTTTTTGAAAATCTTTTGCTTGTGAATTATGGCAGTTCAAAACCCAGCTTAAAAAATATTCAATCACATTGTCTCTGTCATAATTTAAGTCCTCAAACTGCTCATCATTCGGGAAATCAAACGGACGAATTATGGTATCGAGCAAAAAAGCGAGGGTACCCTCGCAAACTATTTTTTTCTCATTATGGAAGCCAAGTTCTGAACTTATAACCCTGCCTTTGAAAATTAGTTTATCGTCATTTCGATAAGCTGTTATGACTGAACTCAGCTTTGAAATATTATTAAAATACGGGTGATTCGGGTGAATCGTAAATGAAAGCTCTGGAACGGAATTTAATTCTTGTTTTAAAATGGGATTTTGCAATTGAAATTCATTAAGCTCGGAATCATAAAGGCAGTAATCGTCGCAAAATATGATGTATATCACTAAATTTCACCTTCCCTAAATGTCAGTATTCCTGTGCCATTTGATATAAGTTTATTTGCTCCGCAGGTAAGTTTTATTGCTCTAAGATGTGTTCCTGCTCCATAAACTTTGTTGTTTATTTTGATTTCAGATTCATTCATAAGGTCGGCAAAAGCTGTCATTCTGCCATTATTTACTGTATTTGTGCCACTAGTTAAATTGAAAGTTGTGATATTTTGCTTGTATTTATATGGTTCGGCATCGCAGGAAATCACGATTTTTCCAAGTCTTACGTTTGAACTATATTCATCAATAGAGCACCTTCCAATGTAATAAAAATCAGGGTCTGACCAAACCTCAATCTTCATCTTTTGACCATGTAGAAACGAAGAAATTATGCCCATTCTTAATTGCCAATCTGAGATTTTCTCAATTACCTCAAACGTAAATTTCAAAGTACGGTTTTCATACTTTATTTCGCCGAAAAATTCAGATAAATCTAGGCTACCATCCATGCCTTCTATATTAACAGTGTAAGTTTTTGCTTTTGGAATCCCGATGTTTTGTCCGGTTAAAATTAAACCAAAATCAGTGTAGCTTTTCTTCGTAACACCTGAGTTTACTGACATAAACTTAATTTCATTTATCATCTTCCACGCTCCTTGCTACTTTGAATTTTGGAAAGCTCACTATTAATCGGTGGGGCCAACTCTCCAACTAAAACACCAGTATCAAGACAAAGCTGACGTTTTTGAAGTTCGGGAATGTAGTCCTCTAAAAAGTAGAGGATTGAATCAAGTTTTTCGGAAATATTCTCACTTGTGTTTTCGAGGGCTGACTTAAATCTATCCACCAAATTTGCAGTATCACCGTTTTTGTTTGGCTGAGAAGTCATGATGTCCAGTGATGAATTTGTGGCACTTATCGCCATATTTACGTCTGTGCAGAAGCTGGTCGGAATTGCTTTTTTCATTTCTTTTTGCACGTCACTCATGGCATTAGTGAAACCCTCACCGAGACCCAAAGCCATGTTTTTACCGACCTCCAGCTCAAACACCTTTGACGGAGAATGTATGCCAAGAGCTGATTTAATTCCGTCTAAGATTCCTCTTGCAAATTCCTTTACTTTACTTGTAATCCAGCCAATAGAACCCGAAATTCCGTTCCAAATTCCTGAAACGATGTTGCTTCCGATAGAATACATTTGCCCCGGAATTTCTTTAATCTTATTAACTACTGCGCTGAATAAATCATTTGCAGCTGAGCGACCACGACTGACTAAGTCTTGTCCCCAAGAAATAACTTGTTGAATTGTCTGCGAAAGTGAATTTCCAATTTGACTAGGTAAGTTTTTAAGCACATTTATCACGTTATTCAAAAACTCGTTTGCTTTAGTTTTTCCAGTGTTTATCGTATTTGCAAAAAATTCTGTTATTTTGCTCATCGTATTTTGAAGCCATCCCCAAAATTTCCCCGGCAACTCACTTATAAAATTAATGACGTTCGTTACAAACTCTGTTGTTTTTGTGATTCCAGTGTTTACAAGGTTTACAAAAAATTCTCCTACTTTAGCGGTTGTGTAGCTTAGCCATGTTCCGATTTGCCCCGGCAGAGCCATAAAAAATGCCACAACTTGATTTATAAATTCAGGGACAGTTACAGTCGCAAAATTCAATAAATCAAGACCAAACTGTATAACATGACCAATCGCTTGACCGATAATAAACCCAAGTTGATAGGGAAGCTGACCCAACCATTCAATCACACTTGCAACAAAATTCGGGATAGTTTCCGTAAAAAATAACACAATCCCATTCCAACCATTTATAAAAAACTCTTTGACCGAGTTTATAAAGCTATCCACGAAATTTCTGAAACCTTCGCAGTTATCGTAAATCAGTTTAAATGCTCCGACAAAAGGATTTACAAGCATTAAAAGAACCCCTTGCCAGTTGTCTGTTATAAATCCAATCACCCCATTAAATGCATTCGGCAGAAACGAAGTAAAAAATGGTGAGATAGTATTCCATGCTGACAAACAAGCGTTTATTAGTCCGTCCCAAAGCGAAGTCCAAAAGTTTCTGAATCCTTCGCAATTATTCCAAAGTAAAATAAATCCTGCCACAAGTGCTGCGATTGCAGCAACGATTAAACCTATCGGGTTTGCGTTCATTGCAGCATTCATGAGCCACTGTGCAGCTGTGACAGCTCCTTGTACGGTGTTTAAAGCTATTTCTTTTATTTTCATCAAATCAAGATTCAATGCGACGTTTAAAAGATTACTTCCGAAATCTTTCATTTGTTTCACAGCATCGCCGATTTCTCCTGCAAATTTGACGGTTTTTATCGCAATCATAGTGGATACAATAGAACCCAGTGAAATTGCCACTAAATCAGAATGCTCCATGAGCCATGAAATCAAGCTCATCAGAGGGGGAAGGATATTTGTAAGCATATCACTTGCTTTTTCGATTAAATTTCCCGCGCTTTCTGAAATTTTATCAAGCGCGTCTTTTAATTCTCCTGATTCACTCGCCTTTTGGAAGAATTCCGTAAGTTTTGTTGCTTCTTTTTGAAGCGGCTCTTGAACCTTATCGTATAGAGTTAAACCCATCTCAGTAAACGTGTTTTTAAGAATTTGAACTTTGCTTTCGGTGGTTTCATAGCGTTTTTGTGCTTCCTCGGTAAGTGCTGAATTTTCGTTCCAAGCATCGTTTGAGGTCTTAACTGCGTCTGTGAATAAGTCGCTTGCGTTTGACGCACGAAGAAGCGCGTCTCTTAGCCTTGTTTCACTGATTCCCATATCGTCAAGGAATTTTAAAGCACTTTCATCTTTTAAATTTCCGAGCCCTGAAATAAAGGTAGTGAGTGCTCCTGTTGCATCTTCGGCAAAATATCTCCTAAAATCAGAAGTCGACATTCCCGCAGCTTTGGCGAAATACTCTAAATCTTCACTTCCGGTTTCACAAGCATTTGCCATTTGAATTATTGCCTTTGAAATAGCCGTCCCGCCGCCCTGAGCCTCTAATCCGAGTGATGATAAAGCCCCGGCAACGCCTAAAATGTCAGCTTCCGTCATGCCCACTTGCGAACCTGCTGCGGAAATATTTAGCGCCATATTCGTGACTTCTGATTCGGTCGTTGCAAAATTATTCCCCAGTGCTACGATTGACGAACCCAATTTGTCGAAATTCTCTTGACTCATTCCGGTAATATTGGCAAGTCGGGCAAGAGAAGTGGCAGCTTCATCAGAGCTCATATTCGTTGCCACACCTAAGTTCGCCATAGTTTCAGTAAACGTCAAAGATTTTCATTTTTAATTCCAAGTTGTCCGGCTGATTCAGCGATATTTACAAGCTCAGATGTAGTTGTCGGCATGACTTTTGACATATCTCTAAGGCCTTTTTCAAAAACACCTAATTCTTCATCGGTTGCGTTTACAGTCTTTTTGACTCCGGCAAAAGCACTTTCAAATTCGATTCCCGTACTGACAACGGACTTTGCAAGGTTTACGCATTCACGAGCCAATTTTTTAACCGCATCTGAGATTAAGTTTGCGATAACTCCTTTCATGACTGTAAAGCCTTCACTTAAACTACTTGTTTTCTTTTCTGTATTGTTAAATTCGTTGCCCAGCTTTTCTGTCGCAGTTTCAGCTTCGTTTAACTTATCCTTATTTTCTTTGATGTCGCTGTTCAAACTTTTTATTTCTCCAGCCAGTTCTTTAGCCTCTGTGCTGTTTTTGCCCTGCTCTAAAACAACATTTTTATACTCGGCTTGAAGTAATTTCAATTTTTCGCCTTGCTCTAAAAGTTCGGTATTCAGCTTATCAAATGGGGTCTGCGATTTCTCCATTTCGGAGTTTACTTCACTAAGGCTATTTTCCATTTTTGAAAGTTCAGCTTCGGACTTGTTAAGAGACGTTCTCCAATTGTTTGTGCGTTTGTCGTTTTCACCGTATTTTTCGCTTGATTGCTGAAGTGCTCCCTTTAATGTCTCAATTTTTTTCTTTTGCCTTTCGATTTGCTCGTTTAAAACTTTGCTTTTTGAGGCAAGAGAAGAGGTGGAATTGTTATTTTTACCAAATTCTGCTGTGACTTTGCTCATATCGCTTGCCAAAACTTTTAAATCTGAATTAATTTGCGAAATCGCTTGTCTGTACGCCTTTTCGCCTTCAAGTTTAATCGTTCCGCCAAATGTATTTGAGCCTGACATTTCCTCACCCCCTAAAAATGAATATAAAAAAAGCACTTCAGTCAAGAAATGCTTCTAAATATATTTAATTAATTTTATTTGCTCAAAATTTCTTTCCAGTTTTCAGGAAAGCCTATATCTCTAAATCTTATATATTCTGAATACTCTTCAAGCAGAGATTCCAGTGATAAAATAAAATTGTTATTCCAAGAATTATCGTTTACATGTAAAAACTTTAATACCAACATTTGTCCGAAAAGTCTTGAATTTGTCTTTAAATCAGAGCCTTTAGGTAATTTAGGATAATTGGAAAATTTTAAAAAGTATAGTCTTGAATAGTGTGCACATTTATTTCTTAAAACCGTTAAACATTTAAGCCAACTTTCCAAAAGTTTAAGTTTAGTCCCATACAGATTTTTAGCAATTGTTTTCTTATCTGACGTTTTCATATTGCCGAAAAACCTTGATAATGTACCAACTGAAAAAAATGAAATAAGCACCCAAATAGGAATTTGTCCGTTATATTTTACATTATGATGTACAATTACAGCGTTTTTATTATTCCTTTTAATACATTCATCCTTGACCCTTGTCAAAAACTCTTGATGATTATGAAATTCATTGAAATTTTCTTTATTTTCGTATCCCATTGCACCATACTTTTCAGCATGATAATAAGATAGTTGAGTTCTCAAATATAGTTCAATTTCTTCAATAACGGAAAATATTAAACTTCTTACTTTTCGGTCAAATTCATAAATTTTATAAATTCTTTTAAATTCTATGCCCTTTTGGATAGTATGGTCTGAATTTCTAAAGGGCAAAAAATAAGCAGAGATATCATAATAATTAACGCTTTTTAGAAAATTTAAACATTCTTCTCTGTCAGAAATTTCAAATCCTTTGTTTTCTATGATTTTTAGTTGCTCCTCAAAGGTAGCAAACTTTTTTGTAATGTCCAATATAAAAATCCTATTCTTAATAAAAAAATGTCTCCCTCTGGGGCACATCACACACTTCAAAAGTGTGGAGAGGTGTAGGGAGCCCTATTAACATTATTATACTCCAAACATCTCTGATTTGTCAACCCTTTTTTACAATGCTAAAAATATTTTTTACATTATAACTCAATTAAGCCTTTATGTCAATTAATATATTAACCGGGCAACCATTCATCATTGCTTTGACTCGCTTCTTTTTCTTCTTTAAAAAGTCCTTGTTTCGTGCAAAAATTGTGATATGTTTTGAAATGATTATATAAAAGCGACCACTTTTTCAGAGTAAAATGCCCGACCTCACGTTCAGTAAAGCCGAGCATCTTAATACCTACAAACAAAAGCCACGAAAAATCTAGTTTTCCGTCTGATTCTTCGTGGGTAGTGCGTTTTTTGAGGCATTACCTGTTTGTACGCTCACCGACACCACAGCTTCGATTTTTTCAGTCAGATTATAAAATCCAATTTCTGTGAGTATTCTGCCGACTTGCTTAGACGTTAAGAGTTTTCTTTTTTCTCCATGTTTTTCATTTTCAATTTCAATTCCTTCGTTAATTGCCTCAGTCATAAAGAATTTTAGCGACTTTATATCCGGCTCTTCGCTTTTTTGAGCCAAATTCGCCCATTTGTTTAAATTTCCATACTTTTCTTGGAGTGCTTCCATGACGTTCAAAGTAAACGCAATGGGATATTTTTCTGTTTTAGTTTCTAAATAATTTATTTTGTCTATCAAAATTAAGCCCCCTCAATTTGATTTTGAGATTGTACGAAAAATCCAACAAGTGCGGTATTTGCTGTGGTTTCAGTATCGCATATTTGATGTTTTTCCCAATCGCCATTGTCGTTTTCAAATATTGTTGCTTCAACTGATGGGGTAGTAAACTCCAAGCTGTCACCTTTAGTCTTAGAATCCGCTATAAAAGGTTTAAATTTGACCTTTGGGAAGAATTCCACTTTATATTTCTTTATACCGCCAACAAGTTTAGGAACGATGTGTCCAAAGCCTACATAAATAGGTAAATCATTGACGTTTGACGTTACAATGCCTGTTTCTTCATCAACTGTTTTACCTAAAAGTTCTGCAAAAATTGTATCGTCATCATCGTCAATTCCTGCTGTCATGGTTCCACTTTTGAAAAGCGAAACCTGTTCTTTGAGTGTATCATCGGCATAAAGCGTAGCTTCTGACAAATCAAGCGTAACTTTACACTCAATCGCTCCCGCGAGTGTTTTTACTTCTCCATAAGTTTTGCCATCATCGTTTAGTTTTGCGTATTTAAAACTCTTAAGTCCTATACTTGCCATTTTATCAATCTACTTTTTAAATCTATAAATTACCTGAGTAATAAAAATTCACCGGGACATGATAATAACCTGTATCTTTTTCAAAACTTTCGGGGCCATTATCCGTCCAAGTGAAATCATTTTCTTTTAATTTATTTTTTACCCTCTTTAAAATACCTTTGAAATTACCCTTTGAAAAAATATCAATCGTTCCATACACTATCTCTGCATGATATTCGTCGTCGTAATGATTATCCGGTTTTTCATACCATGTGTAATAGGTAAGATAGGTGTCTGATTTACCTGTATAATTTAAAAATGAAATCGGAATATGCTTTGTGCCAACTGTGAAGTCAATAAAAGCTACTTCGATTAATGGATTTATATTAATTTTTATCACTTCGCTTTCTGATTAAATATTTTCTCCATCGCTGCCCTGATACTGCCCTCACAGCTTTTAATCGCAGTTCTGACGAAGGGCTGAGCTCCTTGATGCCGAGTTCCATATTCAATCCAAATCGCCTTGTACCAGTTCTGCATACCGTTTTTGTCTTTACCGTAAAACTTGACTCTCCCAACTGCATCACCATTTCGATTAATTGTGGGTTTGGAACATTTCACCGAATTTGCCATACTGCCTGTTCTTTTATGTTTTGAAGCTCCACTTTGAATGCTTTTCTGCATAACTTCCTGACCCGCTTTTACCATATTAAGTGCCAAATTTTCATCATTTAAGCCTTTGGGAAATATAGAATCAATGTCTAATGAAAAGCTAAACTGCGCCATTATTTAATCACCAGCTCTGCAATAATTTCGGTATATTTTTTGTCATAGCCATAGTCGTTAATATAAGTTATGTTGTATGCATTACCCTTAAACTTAATTATCATATCTTTTGCGATTTCTGCTTTTGGGGTACGCATTAAAAAGCGAGTTTTAACTTCTGAAAAGTCTGAATTTGACCGCAAAACTTCAGTTCCACTGGTGTTTGTAACTTGTGCCCATGTTTTAAGTACAACTACTTCTTTGTTTTCTGGAAAACCATCTGAATCCTTTGCCTGTTCAAACTTTATTATCTCAATTTTTTTGTCAAAGTTCCCAGGATTAATTTGCATTATTTGTCACTCCTAAAATAAATTCACTGAATGCATACCCAAAATCATTTCTACAACTCGATTTAAGTTGCTTTTATCGACATAAAGAGTGCGATTGTCATACATATCTTGAACCAATACATAGACTGCAATCACAAAGCTTTCGTGGCTGTCAATTTGAGTAGGGGTCAAACCTGTATAATCTGAAATGAAACTTTGTGAAGCCTTCAAAAATGCTGCAAGTTCCAAAATTTCTTCTTCTGAAAGTGATTGATAGTCTAGTTTTAAGTAATCAGCTAAATTTTTAACCGTAATTTCGCTAACCTTCAAAACATACATCTCCTTTAACTGTCAGATTCCATAAGTCCTGCGGTCTTTAGCTTAGAAAGTAAAGAATTGAAATCACTTTTTAAATCAGCAATAGTCGTGGCTGTGCTGTCTGATTGATTTGAAGCACATGGGAAGCCACTGAGCGTGGCACCCTCTTTAATCACTAATGTACCGCCGATTACTAAATTATCTCCGTCTTGATAATTTTTCGTATTAAAACTCATTTTGAATCACCCCTTCCGCTTTTTGAAAAAAGCTTGGCAAAAACTTTTATTTCGCACCCAAAAACTTAAAATATTTTTTGTTTAATTGCCTGCGCTTGTAGCTCTTTCTGCAACTATGCTGAAGCTGCCATTTTAAGTCCGGCTATCATTTGATTATTTTGAATTTTGGAATCACACTCAGCCCAGCCGACTATTCCGATTGCGTTTTTGTCGATATATTTTTCACGCATTAACTGAATTTCTAAATCTTGAGATATTTTCATTGTCATTCCTGAAAAGTCACCGTATAAAACAGGAATATTATTAGCTGTAGTTGCTTCCGGCATATTTTCAGAAATGTACACAGGTTTTCCAAGAAATTCCCAATCAAAGCCACCTGTTAGGCCTTTTCCATAAGTCATATAATAATTTCCATTTCCGTCTTTGAGCTTCCTAATTTCAGAAAATACCGCCTTGTTCATAATCCACATCGCATTTTTCTGATACTGCTGAGGGACTGCAAGCTGTAAACTGATTAAATTATCAATTTTAGCCGCATTTGCTACGGTGTAGGTTGTGTTTCCAGTTGCTATCAAATTTGTTGTTGATATAGCTCCAGTCATGTGATTATTAGCTGCTCCCGTACCAACGAGCAATTCTTTTTCCCAAAAGTCCGCAAAAGCCTGCGCAATCTTGTTTGTAAGAAAACTTGTGACGTTGATGTCTGTGTTGTTCAAAAGTTTACGGCTTATGACTGATAAAGCACCGTGTACATAGCCTTTGAGTTCAACCGACGTAAATTTCCCTTGTCCTGCAACGAGTGATGTAAATTCGTCTCCCTGATATGCAACATTTACATTGCCTGTACCGCTGTCTGCACTTAAATCTGCATCATAAACAGGTATTTCAAGTGTCCCTTTGGTATGGAACTTCTCAACTTTTTCGTAAATAGGGGAAAGCTCCTTTACCTTTTCTATAATTTTCTTTGCAATTGTTGTCGGAACAATCGCTCCATTGCTGCCATAAGACATTCCGGGACTGTCGGCTCTTTCTTTTCCATTTACAATGTACTCAGTAAAAGCACGTTCTTCACTTTGTACTTCTTTATTGCCACTTGTTTTGGTTTCTTCTGAAACTTCTTTTTTATCTTCAATGTCAATTTTTCTTGAATCTTCCTCAGCCTTGATTGTCGCATCGATTTCATTAATTAACTTCTTTAGTTCGTTAAATTTTGTGATTTCTTCTTCGCTTAAAGCTCTTTTTTCCGATTTTGCCATATTTAAGATTTTTTGCATCTGCTCTTGATTTTCCACTCTTTTTTCAGTTAGATATTTCAATTCCATAACTTAACATCTCCTCTAAAATTTTTTCATATTTTGAATAATCAATTGGGGTCCCTTTTTTTGAATTGTCAATAATTTTTGGCTTAAACCCTTCACCTCTGTATTCTGTTTTTACTTGCTTTTCTGCTCTTGTTTCAATGCTCGTGCCTTCATAACACGGAATTTTTTGCTCATCAATGATTGAAACTTCAAATAAATTCATTTCATCAATAAACCTACGTTTTAAATTTTCTCTTGCTGTTTCCTCATGCTCCTTTACCGCTTCAAAGCCAAAACTCCAACCTCGAAGTTCATTATTTTTTGCTTTTTCAATCACCTCTGAGTCTGAAATTTCACAAATCGCTCTAAGTCCGATATTGTCTTCAAAAAGTTCGATGTTCCCTTCTTTTGTTGACCCGAGTTTTCGGCTTGATTCATGGTTTAAAAGGCACAAAATATCTTTGTTTTTTTCAATTGCCCTTTGAAATGCTTTGGGTGTTATTTGTTCAACAAACTTTTCTCCGTTTTCGTCAAGCATCGGTTTTGAATCTCTTGCTACTGCGTTCACGTAACCATCCAAAAGTACGCTGTCATTCCTGATTTCTATTCTCGTTGTCCTCAGTCCTTTCTATATTTGTAATTTGGTTTGTGTTTGGTGTGTAGATTTCCTTCGTCTGTGGATTAAAGAGCACATCTTGAAGTCCGAGCTTTACAAAATTAAGGCCTAAAGGCTCTAAATTTTCTAAATATCTACACTCATCTATCTGCATCAGATTTGAATCAAGTGCGGTTTTGTATGCTTCAAATCTTGTTTTGATGTCGCCTTTGATGATTTCTTTCGTGTCAAAGGCAAAATAAAAAGACTTCTTCTCTCGTTCAAGAAGTAAGTCCCGGTTTAAAGCACATTCGATTGCGGTCAATATCGGCATAATGGCGGTTTTTATAAATGTTTCCCAATTAAAATCAATTGGCACTCCCAAGATGTCTAAAATAGAGTTATTAAGCGAGGTTTTGTTTTCATTGAGCTGCATTTCTGTCGATGTGCTGCTCGCCTCTTTAAAATCAAGATTATCATTGAGTACTATTACGCTGTTTTCTGTGTTGCAGTAAAGCTCCCGCCATGCTCGTTTTAAGCTGTCCATCGCTTCTTTAGTGATTTTTTTCTCAGCTTTTATAAATCCTTTTTTGCTTCCGCCTGTTGAAACGAGATTTTGTTCAAACTTTAATGTCAGATAAGCGGTCTTTAAAAGTTCTCTATTTTCCTCAATGATTCCTATTCCTTGTGCTCCGTCTGCGGTTGACCTCAAAACCTTTAAAAATTCAAATGGTTTATATGTTTTTCCGTAAACCATGACGTTGTAGTCTTTAAAAATCGGGTCAGAGTTTTTACTTATCATCACATTTCCGCAATCTACATAATTGAGCGATTTCACAATATTTCTACGCTTGTTAATAAACACATAAGCATTTCCTTCTAGCAAATAATCTCTTACTATTGCTTTTTTTAGCTGCACACCGTCGAGCGTGTCTTTCGTGTCGTCATTTAAGAGGTCGCATCGTGAATCAGGGACTTCAACCGTTTTACGTTTTCCACTTTCAATTTTCTCTTTGTAAAGTTTTATTGGAATCATTGAAACGGTATCTGAAATTAAATTTACACACCTCGCCACCGCCGGAATGTTAAGAGCCTCAGCTTTGCCAATCGTATTTTCACTTAAAATGCTTTTGAGCAATAAGTCATCAGTTATATTTTGATTGACTTCTACACTTCTTTTCTTAAAATTAAACAGTTTCATATTTCACCTCGGCTTTTTTAATACTGCACCGCCCAGCCACTATCATCGAAAATGATGTCCTGCTGCAAGAGGTAGACTGCGTTAATCATTGCGACAACCATATCCACTTTTCCGCTCGATTTTTTCTTAGTTACATACCGATTCATGTTGGTATCATAAGTACATCGTGCATTTTCAAAATTAATTTCAAGTAGCGTGTTTTTTTCATACTCAAATTCTCCGTTTGCAATCTTTTCAGATAAAAGTTTCGTTGGCGGGTGGAGTGTATCGCTGTGCTGCCTGATTTCAACAGTGTTATATTTTTGATTCCATTTCTGAGCACTTGAAATAGCGTTATAGCGGTCAAAACCGATTGCTTTTATGGTTACACCATATTTTTCCTCAATTTTAAAGACAAAATCTTCAACTGCTCCATAGTCAATGGTTTTGTTTCCGCAAGATACACACTTTCCTAAATTAATAAATCTTCTGTAATCAATCTTTTCAAACTTGTTTTTCTCATCAACTCGGCCTTCCGGCACAAAACAAATCACATCAGCCAAAATTTTGCCATCTTCTTCGGCACAAATCGCAACAGCGGTATTGTCGTTACTCATCGACAAATCAACACCAACATATACTTCTCTCTTTGTCCAATCAATTTTATTTACCCGGCAAGATTGTAAATCCTTTATGTCGATAAAACTTTCAGTTCCTGCTCCTTGATATATGATGTTGCAGTGCTTTGTGATGAAATTTTCTCTTGCTGATTCAAGAGAAATTGCCCTCGCTCGTTTCTTCATTAAATCTTCCCATATTTCGGGTATCTCCAAAGCTACGGGATTTGCGTGTTTTAAAATCATACCATCAGTTGCCCAATTTTCTGTGTCATCGGGTTCATACAAAAGAGAAAAGACGTTTTCGTCATCTTGAACACCGTCTAAAACTTTTTTCGCATAATTTACTTCATCTTCAAAAGGGTTATTGGCTGTCGGGTACTTCGTTGAGACTATGCATCCAAGTTTATTTAAAATATTAAGCTGTCCTGACCTCATTGCTTCTATTGCATAAGAATTTGGCAAGGCTCCGACTTCATCTGCCAAGAAGACGTTTGGTAGCTTACCATCCATTCGTGAATTTGAGTAATTAAGCGGAATATATTTGCTGTCAAGCAAACTAAATTCTATATAATCACGCAGAATTTTAAATCTTGGAATATTTTTTCGGTAATAAATAATCGGGCTACTTTTTAAAATTTCTTCAATGGCCGTTTTTACTTCTCTTGATAAAGCTCCGTCAGGGGCAACTGAATAAAATTTAGAAAATTTCGGTTCAAGCAAAAATAAGAGTATAAAAACTGTTGCAATTGTAAAAGTCTTAAAGTTTTTCCTTCCAACTTCCAAAATTACGGTTTCATATCTTCGTTTACTAGGATTATTTTTGTAAACAATACAAAGTGTCGAAGCATATAAAAGCCACTGATATCCGCAAGAGCAATCATAAATACTTTGCCCGGATTTAAGTCCTCTCGGCATGATAAGTAACTTTAAAATACGGTCAATTTTACTTAATTTTTCTTCATCAACAGAGTATTTGTCTGATTTTCCGTCACAAATTTCTATAAACTTTTCACATTGTTTTATGACGTATCGGGGAGCAGGAATTTCACGATTTATCACACCTTTTGCATATTTATAGCTTTTATGGTTTATTATTTTAAATCCAATTTATTTTCAGCTCCTTCCGCTGAGTATTTCAAGAAGCGGGTCAGGCTCGTCACCATCTTGGCGGTCACGAAGCGTTGTTATTATTTTCATTAAAGTTACAACTGTTTTATTTGCGCTGTCGGTTGTACGATTATAATCAGAAATAGCGGGGTGGGAGTACACATTTTTTCTGCCTTTGACGTACTCTTTTGTCACTAATATTCCATCTTGCTTAATGGTTTTTTCCAAGTCATTAAGTATCTGCAGCTGCACTTGATACCTTTTAAATGTCGTAAGAAAAAAGAAATTTTGCTCTACACCGTGTTGCTCGGCGATTCGCAAAATTTCTTGTGCTTGTTCATTTAAACTTATTTTTGACATTTTTGCCTCCTTTTTTCCATTCAATGATTCCCCAAATTGCCATAATTAATTGCACCAAATCTAAGAAAGCTCTGCCATAAGTTTTATTTGTTAAATCCAACGCAAACCAAAAAATCTCACCAATTGCCCAGATATAGAAACAGACAACTTTCTTTTTAACATTAAAAATGTTCCCGAAAAGAGACAAGATTGCCAAAATCCAAGTTATATCCAGCATTTAGCAATCACCTCTAAATATTTGTAAATATATTTTCTCTGCAATCTTTTTCATCATAATCGGTGGAACACTCATTCCACATACATATTGAACCGATTGCCCACAAAAATCGTAATCCTGCGGGAATGTCTGAATGGTGATAATGTCTTTATCGCTGATTGTACCGGGAACGTCAAATCTTAAAAATTTACCTCCTGATGTAATCGTACGGCAAATATTATTATCATGAACGTAAGACGAACTAAACAACTTATTTTTGCCCCCTGACCTCACAACTGCATCTGCTAAAGAGGTGTATCTCTCTGTTTTCTCTGTAACCAAAACTTGTATAATTGTGTTGACTTATTAAGCGGTTTAAAGTGTTCAACATCTTTAAATTCACCGTATTTGATAAATCTTTCATTGAAATTAAAATAAACCTTAGGCAATTTCAGTTCTTTTCTTCGAGCAATAAAAAAAGTCCTTTCTCTTGTCTGAGGAACTCCCATTTTTGCACTGTTTAATAAAAATATTTGAACGTCATATCCGGCTTTATCAAACGCTTTCAAAATTTCGTTTACATATCCTCTGGCTTTCTTAAAAAGCAGTCCTTTGACGTTTTCGGCAACTATTACTTTAGGTTTTATCCTTTCTGCAAAAGCAATAAAATGTAAAAATAAATCGTCGAGACGCTGCTTTTTCTGTCCTTCTCTAAACGTCTTTTCAATTCCCCACGCTTTTTCTCTTTGACCTGCTATAGAAAAAACCGAACACGGCGGACTTCCGTCCAAAATATCAAGACCATAAAGTTCATCGGGTAAATCCATATTACATAAATCACGAATATCGCAATTAAAGTTATACTTTGGATGATTATTTTTTACATATACCTCATTCATTTTTGGGTCAATTTCATTGTTACCGATAACCTCAAATTCCGCTAGTTTATAACCCATTGTCGAGCCGCCACCGCACGAAAAGCAAGAAAAAACTTTAAGGCCATTCTTCTTAATCCTCTTTAAATCTTCTAAATTCCAAATATATCCTTTACTCATTGTTCCACCTAAAACCGCAGCGAGGACATTCCAAATCAAACTTTTCATCATCAAAATCAGAAGTATCTATTTTCTTGGCTTCATTGATGTTTTGGTCATCTTTTGGCAGGTCAATTAAAAAACCAACATCTGACATATCAAAATCGACTATACTGTCCAGCTCTAAATTCAATGTATCAAAGTCGAATCCTGTGTTAATGGTAAGTTTGTTGTGAGCTAAAATATATGCTTTTTTCTGTTGTTCGTTTAGATGGGTAAGCCTGATAATTTCAACTTCTTTAAAATCAAGCTGTTTTAATGCTTCCAATCTTCCATGACCTTCGATTATTACATTGTTTTCATCAATTGCAATCGGGTCATTATTCCCAAACTCCATAATTGATTTTTTTATTTGCTCTATCTGTTCAGGAGGGTGGAGTTTTGCATTATTTTCATAGGGTTTTATTTTATCAATATAGATTTTTTCTATTTTCATATCTTTGCTCCTTTCCAAAAAATTCACGTTTCGTGATTTCGGTGTAAATTTAGTGGGGCTGTCGGTGTTAAGCGTTTTTGTAAGAAAATATTTAGGGTAGTGGGGGGATAGCTACGTTTTGGTTTTGCTCGTCAATTATCTTTTTTATTTCTTCATACGGTATTTCACCTCTATCGCACATTGCATGGTGCATTGAACATAGTGTAATCAAATTATTTTCATCAAGTTTTAAATCTTCATTTGAGTTAATCGGCAAAGCATGATGAACTTGTAAGCCCTCGTAATTGTATTTCCGTTTTGTTCCATACAATTCTCTGATGCATATCTGACAAAGATAATTATCTCGCTCTTTGATATGTTTTCGTTTCTTTTGCCATTTGGGACTATTTCTGAATCTAACAATATCGTCTGTCTTTTTCTTTTTGACAGGCTTCTTGTTACATACATAAGTTTCATCGTGTACCTTGCCGCAGTATTTGCATGACTTTTGAATATTCCAACCCTCCTTTTTATACAAAAATAGAGTGCCTGAATTTCAGACACCCATACGAGAAAGGCTATGAGATATTATCTCACACTATTATTTTAAACCATATAAACCGAACAAATTATTTTTTACCTAAAAATCTCATCATTTTTATTCTTAATCCGTCAGGTGTATTATTTCCCCCAATCGTATAAGCTATTTTTGACCAGTTATAACCGTTTATAAACCTATACGTCATTATTTGTCTTAAAAGCGGGTCATCTACACTTTCAATATAGCGGTCAAGGCGATTAAGCTCATAAAAGCATTTTTTTAAGTTCAAGTCTAAAAGACTTCTTAAATCCGCTATTTGTGCAGCATAGTTTCCGATTTTATCATTGATACCTGTTCCATGTGGAAGCCCCGTTATTTTAGCTGTACAGCCCGTTGCTGCTGTTTCCAATTCTTTAATTCTCTGTTCAAGTTGTCTGATTTCCTTTTTCAAGTAATAAAGCTGAGAAAGTTCTTTCTTTGTCATACATTTCACCCCTTTATATGCTTTTAAGAAAATTTAAGAGTTTATCGCGAATCTCGGCCATAAACTCTTTTTTCCAATTATCAAAATTTTTGTACTCGTCTTTGTATCTCTCATCAGAAGTCCCCAGCAAATAGTCGGTTGTAGTATCGAAAAAATTTGCAAGTTTACAGACCATATCATAATCAGGTCGATTTTTACCATTTTCCCACTTGTTGTATTTAGAACTGTCTACACCTAAATCCAATGCACACTGTTTTTGGCTGATTCCTTTTTATTTTCGGAGCTTTGAAAGTCTTGCCGAAAACATAACATACATCTCCTTTCCTGTTTTTAAAATAAAATTCTGCTATCTGTTTTACCACGCAAGCTAACGCCCGTTATTTTTATAACAGCTCCATTTGTCATCTCACTTATGCGGTCAACAGTTTTTTCCATAATGCCGCGTTCATTAATCAACGAATTTAGACTGTAATTGCTAGAAAAAATAGTCGCTTTCTGATTGTTATACCGCTTGTTAATAAGGTCAAACAATAACCCTTGAAGCCATGTTTCGCCTGATGTTTTGGTAAAAATTTCGGTTCCTAAGTCATCAAAAAACAAAACATCAATGTTTGAGAATTTTTGGATTAAAATTTGCTCTGTTTGGCTTGATTCCCGATTAAATGTAGATTTCACAGCTTTTGAGATTTCAAACAAATTTGTAAACAAAACAGGCACACACTTCGATAAAAGAAAGTTTGCCATACAGGCAGTCAAGTGAGTTTTTCCGACTCCTTTATCTCCGAAAAGATATATTCCACAGCCGTTTTTTACTGTTTCTTCGCATAGCTCACAATACTTTTTGCACCGATTGAAAGCTATATCAAAACTAGGATTTATGCCTGTTTTTGAATTTGAAAAGGTTGCTGCTTTATATCTTTCACCGAGCAAAGAGAGTGACTTTAGTTTCTCAATTCTCCGCATTTTTTCGAGATTCTTCAGTTTTTCATTTTCTGCTTTCTCTTGTTTTTTCTCACACTCACACATGACGTGAAAAGAATAGTTTACTCCGCAAATAACAGCTTCACGTTTACGATTTTTACCACAGGTAGGGCAGATGTACTCATCATTCCGGGTATTCCGTGCAGAGCTTCTTTGAGTGCTGTTGTCCCTTACCTGCATAATTTCCACCTCCTAATTTTTCGCTCTGTTTGTCTTTTTCTGCCCACGTCAAAATTGTTGCATAGTGCGATTTATAGCGTTTGCCGCTAGAGGCTATATAGTTCGATAATCGCTCGATGTATCTACTAGATTTTTCGCCAAGCCTAGTTTTTAGCTTATTTAGCTCTTGTTCGCTGAGCAGTACATTTTCAAACTCACCAAACTTTTTCTTTAATACTGCGTTAGCAGTATTTTCTTTTTTGTTTTGTTTAGTTTTGTTTATCTATGTCTGCGGTTTGGACTACGGTTTTTACTTCGTTTTTCACTACTTCTTTTACTACATTATTTACTACGCTTTTTGCTTCGCTTATGAAAGTCAATTTATCGTTTAGTTTATATTTATTAGGCAGTCCTTTTTTTCCTTTAACATAAACAATCAAATTATTTTCCAGTAACTTATTGCGCCACTCTATAACCGATTGCTCTCTTTTTGTTTGAACTAGAGACATCATCCGCTGGTTATCTACTGCGAGCCATTCGCTCCAAGAACTCAAATTGAATAAATGAATTAATTTCAAAAATAAAATTTGAGAACCTATCGGCAAATAGTTCGTTTCGAGCCAACGATAAAACCCTTCGTTCAACAAAACATAATTGTACCCCAAAAGTTTTCCCTCCTAAAAATTAAAATGGTAAATCGTCATTATCTATCAAGTTTTGCGCTGCCTTTTCAATTTCTTCTTCCGTGATAATTTCACGCACAATAAAACCTTTGTAATACTTGCCTTGGGCCTGTTTTGAATAATATTTGGCGATAAGCCAAATTTCGTCTTTCGGCTTGTATTCTTTTAAAATTTTCTTTGAAATGTCTCCAAAAGCTGTGCAATCGGCAAATGTCGGTTTATTCCATTCATCTGTAACTTTATCTTTTCCGTTGCTTAATTGCAGAGAAAACTTTACTCCGCTTTGACCGACTTCTTTGAAATCCCCGTAAATCCTGCCTCTGAAAATCACCGTATTTACATAGCAACTCCCACTGTAAACTTCTTTTTCATTGTCATAAATTTTTGTTGTTTTCATAATTCAATCTCCTTGATAATTATTTTTGTTGCCGGAATTTCAGCGTATTTTTTCTTAAAATGGATACTGCAAATTTGAGCATCATCGTGATAGCAAACTCTGTTCAATGCATCTAAAACAATCTTGATGATATTATCTGAATCAGGTTTCTTTGTTGGCAAAATATCGCCTTTCAGCATCGAATTTTTTAATTTTTTACTCACGCTTTTCGGGATAGAAAAAAGAGCAGTTATACTTATTTCAAGCGGTGTATCTTTTTCAAAAAATATCTTTGAAACCGCAGTATAACTTGCTCTAATCAGTTTTTCATATTCAGTTGTCTGTTTCGGCGTATAAGTGATTTTTCGACCTTTAATCCGGCTCATACGAGGTCGCTGTTTGCCCTTCGGATTTCCCGGAACTATGAACTTTATTTCCATTTTTAACCTCATTTCTGCGAGATATTTCTTTGAGCCCTTCAAGAATTTCAGCTCGTTGCTTCACTGTCAATTCCTTAAAGCTTTTAACGTTGTACCGATTTAAAAGAGCTGCGTATAACTTATCAGGTTCTTCAAAACTTTTTACAACACTTTTTAAAATACTTGCATCCTTTGCTGTGATTTTTTCAAGCTCAATCTCCGGCAAATCTTCTCCCGAATAAATGTAGAGTCCCAATCCGAACATTGCTAAATTCTTAACTAAACACCTCATTATAGTCTTATTTATATCAAACATTGTTGCCGGTTCAACGGAAATATCTTTTTTAAATTTTGTGTCATAGGTGTAACCCTCAGATTTCATCGCTTTGTTAGCTCCATCCATGACGGGCAACCACATTGTATGTGTTAATCCGTTAATCGTGACGTCAGTAAAGACCATATATCCGACACCTTCATCAAAAACATATGGGAGCTGCTTTTCTCCAAATTGATGAATTTTATATGTTGCAGTCGGATATTTCTTTTTGACCTCAGCCCACGCATACGGCCAAGACAGATACGTCAAATCTTTTTTTCTTTCAATATGGTCGTTTACATTGATTTAAAATAATGTTTCAAAAATTGATTTATTTTCATTCATATTTTTAATTACTCCTTTAAGTCGTGATATTCTAAATCTGCCATTTCTGCTTCATAATCAGGTGCTTCAGCGGTAAATTTAAAGTGAACATTTAAACATTCTTCGCAACAGTCAAATCCGTTTAAAACATAATAGTCATCGCCTTCGTAAATATCTTCATCACAGAAAAAACATTTTAAAACAGCTTTTGCCTCATTATCAGGTGGTTCGAGGTATGCTCTGTCGTCTAGTAACTCCATTTATTTGCCTTCCTTTCTTGTATTGATTTTTTGGCATACAATTCTGAACGCATCAAGGGTTTTTCTTTCAAGTTCTCGTATTTCTTTCCCTTGATGAACTACTATACCAATCAGGATTAAAATAGTTATTAGTAAAAATATTTCCATCTTTTAAATTCTCCTTTTCTGTAAATAAAAAAATCGCCTTGAATTTTTCAAAACGATTTTTCTTGAATAATTTAATTTTTGTGCTATACTAAATTTATAGAGTTTATCAAAATGTGTCGGATAGCCTTTATTGTAAACATTGTAGTTGGCTCAAACCCGCATTATTATTGAGTTTGTTTATGACCCTTATAACTACCCGCACCATAATTGTATACATCTTTTAATACAATACTTTAGCCCAGTTTTGCTGGGCTTTTTTATAGTCATTATCAATATTTTCGGATAGTTCGGATTTTAATTATAAATTTAAAACCTATTTCTATTTTTAGTTTATAGCAGAAGCCAAAATGTCCCAAACAGCATGCAAAATAGCAAGTGGAACAATTGATTTGTTTTTTGTTTTAATTATGATAAAGCACATAACTATTCCGAAAATAAAGGTAAAGATTGTAACTGAAATGAAATTCACAGGATTAAATTTATCATTAAAAAACATAAAAAAGTAGGCAAACCAATGACTTGCCGAGAAAAATGCACTTGAAAGTATTACAGAGTTTTTTTGCGAAGTTACTTCTTTAAAAGCATTAAAACTCCATCCTCTGAAAACAAATTCTTGGCAAAGCCCTAAACTAAGCCATAAAACTATATCATATGGCATCACTTTTTGAGGGTTAAAAAAAGTTTTGCCGTTTGTAAAATATGAACCAACACTTCCGTAGGCTACGAATACTAATAAAATAATTAAAAACCATTTGTAATTGAATTTAAGCGAAAACACTTCTTTAAAGTTAGTTTTAATAGAATTTCTATAATAAATAAAAAAGAGTATAGCAGGTAACATTCTTAAATATTCACGGCTGATTGCAATCAAGTTATTCATTTGTGTGCTCAAATTTTCAGGAAATACAAAATAATAAAATGGATACCAAAATAGTGCCCAAGTCAACATTATTACTCCCATTGAAAACATAACTTTCCCGAAACTCAATTTCCTTGATTTTAAATTTTTCATAATTCCACCTCCAATTGTCATATTTTATCAAAATTATTGTTGATGTAGCCCTCTCCCAAAACTATACCGTTTTAATTATATTTTTTTAATACCATAATGTCAATCGTAATTACTCTTGTACCGTATGTATTAGCCAGATCTTTTGACTATTAATTTTGTAAACATTGTAGTTGGCTTAACCTCGAATTGTGATTGGGTTCCTTTAAGTCCCTATTAGTTATTCGCACCAACCAAAAACTCTAGCACGAATTTTCGTGTTTGGGGTTATTTTTATTTAAGCTTAATTAAAATTTTCAGCTGTTTGCAATCACAATAGATGTTTGCAAATAGCTTTTTGTTTTTTGTCAAACATTAGTTTTTTGTCAACTGTTTGACCATTTATTAAAGTAAGATTTGAAAACCGGTTATTTGAGCCTATTTTTGCTAATAAAGGAATAAATTTTTCTTTTTAGTGGAAAGTTGATTAAGCAAATATTATTTATTGATAAATAACAAATGAAAATTAAAAAATGTGAAATTTTCTACAAAATTGCACAAATAAATATTAATTTCTAAGTAAAATTATGTATAATACTAAACATATGTGAGAGGTGAAAATGTATAATTTGATTTATTTTTTCATATCACAGCTAAAATAGCTATAAAAAATAAGAAATAATGAAATGCGTACATTACATCGCAAACATATAAAAATTAAAAGGAGAGTGTGAAAATGTTTAAGACTGTTAAATTTAACAGTAAAAAAGTGGCAGATGTAGCAGTTTCGGCTACATTGGCGATGTGTAATGCATCAATGGGAGTTTTGGCTGAGACAATAGATTTCACTGAAACTGGCACTGGAAGCGGTGCAGGCGACATTACAGGTTACCAGACAACGTGGGAAGACTACTATGCAGTAAACGTAACGTGGGGCAACCTAGAGTTTGCGTACGATAAGGGTAACTACGATACGCAAGGCGGCGGATTAGTAAGAGCGTCTGACAAAGACAAATTTAACGGAATAGAAGCCGGTGAAGATGCAGAAGGTACAATCAACCGTTGGTACGGATTCGACGGAACGAACAACAAAGTTGAGATTGAAAACGTGTCAACAGTGAAAGTAGATGTAACGACAGCATTGAGCTACTCTGAGAAATCGGGAGCAACCAAGTTTACGGTTTACTATGCAGAAGGTACAAACGGTGACTGGAAGTCAACAGAGGAGAGTGCAACAGCTACAGATATAAACGTGTCGCATAGTGCAACTGGTTAACTAATCCTACATATTGGTCTATAAATATGCTAATAGATTTAGATTTATTTAATGTATCGTGGTCATAATTGCCGCTCATTAAATCATTAGACGTTGGAATAATAAGCTCTTTACTAATTGCATTTGCGGATAAAAACGGGCTAACACACGAAATAATTATACCGAATGTAAAAATTTTATAAATTAATTTTTTAATCATAATTTTCCTCTTTAATAAAAAAGTAACATTTTCATTTTAGTAGTTTAACATATACAATAAATTAAGTCAACAATAATATAAGGTAAATGATGTATATTAAAAAATTAGGGTTTAATCGAAAAAATAAAAGAGCCTATGATTGATAGACTCCGAAGTGAATTTAAATATAAGAATAAAAATTGGTGCGGATAAGAGGACTTGAACCTCCATGAAATTGCTTTCACATGGACCTGAACCATGCGCGTCTGCCAATTCCGCCATA